>Ga0114999_10000050_pt1 | contig 145253 bp, 126 predicted proteins | sample ArcticOcean_MG_C_3_FD_89820 | JGI IMG/M metagenome (GOLD analysis project Ga0114999, IMG submission 89820) | Marine microbial communities from western Arctic Ocean - ArcticOcean_MG_CB8_126 | ecosystem: Environmental > Aquatic > Marine > Oceanic | place: Arctic Ocean: Canada Basin | collected...
AAACAGATCAGATTTACCATGTTAATTTACGTAACCAGGATGGACGAACAAACCTTGACCCAGCGCAATATCGGATCACGGTTTTACCAGATCGAATGCCTAATGTACTTATTGTGTCACCAGGGAAAGATAGTAATTTGACGGAGAATATGCTGGTTGCTCTAATGATTGATGCGACAGACGACTTTGGCTTTTCATCTATGAACCTGGTTTATCAGAAAGGTGCGGATGGTGAGGTTCAGCGTAAGTCGATACAGGTTGATAAAACAAAGACAACCCTGGCGACGCCCTATGTCTGGGATGTCTCAGATGTAGGATTGTTTCCCGAAGAGATTTTATCGTATTATGTTGAATTGTTTGACAATGATACAGTTTCCGGACCAAAAAGATCTGTAAGCCAGACCTATACGCTTAGATTTCCATCAATTACAGAGATTTATGACGAATTGGATCGCGCCCAGGATCAACAAGTTACAGATATAGAAGACATTTTACAGGAACAGGAAGTGGCTCAGAAAAAGTTGGAAGACCTCAATCGTGATCTGGAGCAGAAAAGTAAATTGGAAGAACTCACGGGCGAAAAACAGGAACTTTCCTGGGAACAGAAGAAGGATCTCGAATCTCTCATGGGTGAACAAGAAAAAATGGCTGATGACTTGATGAAGGCTGCTGAGGCTATGGAACAGGCGATGGATCAATTAGAACAACAGGATTCAGGAAGTATGGAGTTGGTCGAAAAGATGAATCAACTTCGGCAATTATTTCAAGAGATTGCGACACCTGAATTACTTGAGGCAATGAAAGAGCTTAAGCAAGCCATGAGCGAGATGGATAACCAAATGATTAAAGAGTCCCTTGAGAATTACGAAATGGAGCAGGATGCGTTGATGAAGCGACTTGAACGCAGTCTCTCCATGTTGAAACGCATGCGTACAGAGCAGCAGATGCTGGCGGCTGTTCGTAAGGCAGAAGACCTTCTTGAAAGGCAGGAAGAATTACAATATGCCACCGAAAACTCCAAGGAAAATCCAACTCAGGATACCAAAGAGCGTTTAGCTGAGAAACAGCAGGATTTAAAGAAAGCAACGGAATCATTGGAGGAGGATTTGGAAGAAGTGGCGCAGGCTATGGAAGACGTTCAGAACATGCCGTCGGATGCGATCCGTGACGTAGCAGAATCCATGAAACAACAAGGTCTACCACAACAGATGGAACGCATTAGCCAGCAAATGAAGAAAGGGCAAATGAGTCAGGCGTCCAAAGGCCAACAGCAAGCCGGTCAACAATTGTCAAAGGTCTCACAAGAATTACAGGAAGCTCAGGACGAGATGCAAAATGAACAGATGCAAGAGGTCGCGGCCGAAATGCGGGAGGCCATCCATCAATTAGTAGACCTATCGCAAAATCAAGAAACTCTTAACGAGCGTACGAATCAACCAGCGGGGCGTGATTCACGTATGCAGGATCTGGCTGAGGATCAACAGGGCCTCATGAAGGGCGCTTCTCAGGTGGCCGACCAATTAGTTTCCACCTCGCAAAAGAGTTTTTTCATCTCCCCTGAAATCGGTCAGGCGCTCGGGGAGACATTAAACCACATGCAAAGTGCAGGCAATGACCTTTCAGGTCGAAATCGTGGGACGGCTGGCCAACGGCAGAAAGAGGCTATGGAGGCGCTGAATGAATCAGTGCTCGCACTGCAGCAAGCCATGAGTAATATGAATGCCTCAGGATCTTCGTCTGGGATGATGGAAATGATGCAGCAACTGCAAAGTATGGCCCAGCAACAATCCGGTTTGAATGAGCAAATGAATCAGATGATGTCTGAAGGACAAGGAAAAAGTGGTGGTGAGGCTGGAGAGAAAATGAGTATGCAGGATAGAGCCAAAATGTCTCGCCTCGCTGCAGAACAAGAGGCTTTGCGTAAGAGCTTGGAACAGCTACAACGGGAACAGAAACAACAAGCCCAACTTCTGGGGCGCCTGGATGAAGTTGAACGAGAAATGGAGGAAACGGTCAACGCTCTTCGGCGTAATCAAGTTGATCCTCAATTACTGGAACGACAGCAGCGTATACTCTCCCGGCTCCTTGACGCATCACTCTCCATGCGTGAAAGAGACCAGAATAACAAACGCAAGGCGACCCCGGGTGAAGACCTGGCCGGCCAATCGTCTCCCGACCCCTTATCTAGTGAATTGATGGAGTTCGACCGAAGTTTAAGGGACGATATTCTTAGAACTGTCCGAGATGGTACCTATCCTCAGGAATACGAAGAACTCATCAGGGCATATTTTCGAGCCCTTTCAGATGCCCCCAGAGAAAAATAATCTTAGATCTAATCTATCCCATGCAATTTTTAGTTCATTCTGAATAACCGGGATAGCGCGAGTATTCAGGATAGGATGATATGGCTCAAACCTGCAAATCACCGAAAGCACATTCAAGTATCAGGCTGATTGCGTTCATTTTATTTCAGACGTTGTACACCGTCAATTTTTCCGATACGGTTCAAGCTGATCAGCGCTCATTTTCTGGTCAACGAACCACCCTTGCCCAGGACATTGAAAAGGCCAGGTTGTTTGAAGAATTAGGCCAAATTGACAAGGCCATTGACCAATACGAACTAGTCTTAAGAAAAGATCCCCTTAATGCCCAGGCGATTAATACCTTACCACGTTTGTATGTTAAAATAGAGCAATTCGACAAAGCGGTCCTTTTGCTACATAGTCAATTAGAACGATCACCACGGAGTATTGTCTTCAGACGAATGCTAGCAGACGTTTTGTTAAAGGCAAATCGGCTTGATGAAGCTCGTGCGCAAACTACGGTATTAATCCATGATTATCCAACAGATGAATCAGTTTTGCGACTCGTTGCATCCCTCTATACGACCTATAATCACTATTTAGATGCGGTACAGACCTATATTGAAGGGCGGCGGCTCATAGGTAATCGTAATATGTTCGCCCTTCCTCTTGCTAGCATCTATACCTCCCTCTCGGATATTCCGAATGCCACGACAGAATATGTTCGATGGCTGACCGTTCAACCTAAACAATTTTCAGTAATAGATGATCATATTGATCAATTGACCGAATTGAGCTCGCCCGAACTTGTGGAAAAAGCACTTAGAGGCTCGATTTCTGAACATGCAGACCGTGAGGATGTCTATAAATTATTAGGCAATTTCTATTTAAGGCATAATAAACCTGGTGATGCATTGGAGCAATATAGAGTCGCTGATCGGCTTGACGGGGATACCGGGGCATACTTGCTTGAATTTGCGACATGGGCTATGCGTGAAACCCATCACGAGGAAGCGATCAGTGCATATAGAGATTTAATGGAGACTAAATCCTCTAATATGGTTAAATCCAAAGCCTCAGTTGGGCTGGCCGATGCATACAGATTCCTTAGAAGAAATGATGAAGCTATGGAGGCTTATCAACAGACGTTGGTAAAATTTCCACGCACCGCACAAAGTGAAAAAGCGATGTTTCATATTGCGGAGTTACACCTGACGTTTTATCACGATCCTCAACAGGCGTTGATTGCATTTCGGTCATTATTGGCTGCAGCGCCTGAAACGTCATTCAAGGCTGAGGCTATGTTTAGGATCGCGGATTGTCATGTTGCCCGGAGTAGCATCAGAGATGCCATTACACAGTATAACAGGATTCTAGATCCTGCTTCAAAATTAAATGAACCGGCTAATTTCGCCCGCGCAAAATATCATCTGGCGGAAATGGATTTATATAGAGGAGAAATAGACAGCGCGTTAGAAAAATTTAATGAAGTCGCTGATGGGTTTACAGGCAATTCATACGCGAATGATGCGCTACATTGGTCGATATTTTTGGATGAGGGACGCAGAGGTGGAGAAGAAAGTTTATTGGCTTTTATCCAGGCGAAGTTATTGAAACGACAATATAAAGGCAATGATGCCATGGCCGCCTATAAACAGTATTTAAGCGATCATCCCAATAGCCCCATTGGTGATTTGGCCATCTTGGAGATCGGCGTATTGCTCGATGAAATGCAGAAGCCGGTGGAGGCCATTGCCGCCTTTCAGAATCTGATCGAACGATATCCCACCAGCCGCGTGGGAATAAATGCACAGCGAAGCATCGCAGAGATCTATGAACTCCGTATATTCGACATCCCACAGGCAATAACGGAATATGAGACGATCCTGCTCACGTTTCCCGACCATTATAATAATGATGCCATTCGTCGTAAGGTGCGGGCGTTGGCTACAAATAATCCACCACAGCCGTGACAAAATCCCCTCGTTTACATATTCACCTCATCGCTATATGTGGCACAGGTATGGGTGCTCTTGCCGTAATGCTTAAATCTCAAGGGCATTACGTAACAGGTAGCGATAAAGATATCTATCCTCCAATGAGTACCGTCCTAAAAGAACAGGATATTCCTGTATTTCAGGGATTTAATGCGAACCATCTTGATCCGAAGCCAGACCTTGTTGTCATCGGTAACGCGATCTCCCGAGGAAATCCTGAGGCTGAGGCCGTGCTGTCTCAAAACATAAAGTACGCCTCTATGCCCGAGGTCTTGAAGACATTTTTTCTCTGGGATAAAACCTCAATTGTTATTGCTGGCACCCACGGCAAGACGACCACCACAAGTATGCTGGCTTGGGTCATGGAAAATGCTGGCCTGGCCCCCAGCTATATTATAGGTGGCCTTCCTGTCGGATGGGAAACAGGGGCAAAACTGGGTACAGGTGATGTTTTTATATTGGAGGGAGACGAATACGATAGCGCGTTCTTCGATAAAAGGGCAAAATTTTTAAATTATCTCCCTGACATCGTTATCATAAACAATATAGAATTCGATCATGCGGACATATATAACAATATAGAAGAGATCAAAGTTGCATTCCGACGCCTGGTGAATATTATACCGGGCAATGGATTGTTAATTGGATCTGCAGATGATGAACACATACCAGGCCTGCTGGAGAATGCATTCTGTCCTGTTCAGACCTTTGGCATAACGCATGAGGCGGGGTTGAGGGCATGTGAAATAAATATCACACCAGCAGGGACCACGTTTGACCTGTTTTTAGATGGTGTGTATCATGACGGTGTAACCATACCGATATACGGTCACCACAACGTGCAAAATGCATTAGCTGTAATTGCTGCTGCGACTCAAGTTGGTGTACCATGGAATGAGATAAAGGTAGGTCTTAAATCTTTTCCAGGGATTAAACGTCGCCTGGAGGTACGAGGTGTAATCAACGACATCACGGTCTATGATGATTTTGCTCACCATCCTACCGCTGTAAAGGCTACCCTCACCGCCCTAAGATCCGCCTATCCCAATGGGAAGATCTGGGCAGTTTTTGAACCACGGACGGCCACCACCATCCGCCGGGTATTTCAAGAAAGCTACGCCTCAGCCTTTGATGCAGCAGATCACATACTCCTCGCGCCTGTTTTTCTTCCTCAAAAGGCCCCACCAGGAGACCGGTTTTCCATAGATGAATTGATTCGAGATCTTAAAGCCCGCAATCTGGAAGCAAGGGCATATCCCGACTTAATCAGCATTGTGGATTACCTGGGGGAAAGTGTTGAGCCAGGGGACCATCTCGTGTTTATGAGCAATGGTAGTTTTGGTGGTATTCATGATTTGATGCTGAAAAGATTGAGACACGAAGACGATGCTTGAAGATTGATCGGACACAGCAAGAACATCTTGTAAATACTCATACCCGCCTCGTATAAACTTCCACATCGATTAATTGATCCTTCTGTTTAATATGATTTCGAAAGGTCGCTTCATGATCAAAACCTTCTTCAAGCAAGGCGGCAATTTTCCAATCTGCCTCTACATCAGTATAACATTGCACTTTAATATTGTCGGGTAAGGGGAGCGACTTAATCAGCAGATGTCCGTAATCCTTATATTCAGGATGTACGAAACAATCAAGTAGGTGCACCTCAGCTTGCCACCGTGAATCTGGGATTATGGTGGCATAGCCCGTGATGCTTCCATCCTCCGATACAAGAATCCGCGCATAGATATTAGATTGAGTCGATATAGACTCGAGCAGACTAATATACCCTCCTTCATAATTTGATGGGCCAACATGTCCTAATGCTATATTTCTAATTAAGGGAAGATCATGTTGGGAGCACAGTACATTTAATCCCGGCCAGGATTTCCAATCTGGAGAGATTATGTGGGCCTTCCCACGGGCGAAATAATCAGATTCTATCGTCTCATGGGCTTTATATTTCATGTGGCCGGAATTTGGGAGCACACCGCGAAACCCAAAACTGTGATAGATCCAAAAAGGAGGCGTATTATATCCTGTGCCTAAAGTAAGGTACTTCCCACCGCGACCCTTAAAATCCAACATCTGTTCTGTCATCACAAGTCGACAGGCGCCTTTACGGCGATAGGCTGGGAAGGTATAAACATGACCAAGGATACCGATGCCCATATATTCTACGGTCATGATGTTGCAAATCGGTTCGCTATTTAATAACCCCAGGTAAAATCTTGTTTCTAGTCCGTCAATTTGATCGGCAAATGCGTGGTCGAGATGCCATTGATAATTATGTGGTTTATGGCCGAGTAAAGTTTTAATTAATGTTTCATACGCTTTATCTGGCGTTTGTACAACCCCTATTTCAAATGGCTCGCCAGAGGACAATTTTTTATTCGTAAGATGAGTGTACATAGCTCAGGTAGTCCAAATTGAGATCCGAATAGAATTAAATGTCTATGATATGGATGCTGGTTCCATGTGGTAAAGCATTCCAATGATTTTAGAGTATGTAAATATATGTACAATAAAGTATATTCTCTTGTCAAGGACGGAGGTGGTATTTTTAAATCAGCCGGATATAGATTGTAGGTGCACGTCCACCAAATAAATGTATGAGAGAGGAGTGGCCATGCCATCAAAGCCAAATATTCTACTCGTTTTGTGTGACCAGTGGCGTTCCGACGCCTTGTCCTGTCACGGACATCCAGATGTAAAAAACCCTCATATTGATGCCTTAGCTGCTGATGGGGTGACGTTTCGTAATGTGGTCACCCAGAGTCCATGATGCTGCCCGTCTCGGATGTCGTTTTTAGGTGGGAAATATTGTCACCAACATGGGTGTGATCGTAACTGGAGAAACGCCTGACTTCATCAGGGCTATCCATGAAGCCGGGTATTCTACCGCCAACCGGGGGAAGTTACATCTATACTGGTGGCACGATAATGAATTACTCATGAGTAACCCGATATTAAAACAATTTGGATTTTCTGATCCTCTTGAAACAACGGGGAAATGTTCCTAAGGTCGGTTTAGTGCCAGTGCCTATAGTGAGCATCTGCGAAGTAAAGGCCTTCTCGATGATTTTTGGGCTGACTTTTGGAAACGGGTCAGGGAACGGACATTAGGGGTCACGTTTGGTCCATCCATATTAGAAAAGGAAGATGATCATATCGATGCCTGGGTGATGGACCAGGGACGGTTATTTGTTGAACAACATGCATCTGATGAGACCCCCTGGTTTCTGTGGGTTGGGCCACCCGGACCTCACGATCCCTTTGATCCGCCTGGCGAATGGGCGCACAGGTATGATCCCAAGATGATCGATCCGGGATTAAGACGTTTCAGTACAAACCCGCTTGCCAGAATGCGAGCAGAACAAATGCAAGTAAAAGAGGCTTCAGACAGACAAATCCAGGAGATGCGGTCTTTATATTACGGGGGCATCTCTTTTATAGATCATAAAATTGGACAACAGATTCAGGATTTGAAAGATCGAGGTGAGTATGATAATACCTGGATCATATTCACCGCCGATCATGGGGAGTTCGCTGGAGATTTTCATCTAACCACGAAGGGACAGTTTCATTGGCAAGCGGATCGTATACCCCTGGTTATTAAACCTCCAGCTAAATTTTCGAACATTCCTCGTGGCACACATGCTGATGCATTGGTAGAATTTATCGACATCGCTACGACCATTTGTGATATTGCAGGTGGCGCAGGGCCTGGTGACTGTGGCATGTCGTTATTACCCATCCTGAAGGGAGAGGTACCTTTGGCACACCATCGGCAGGTTGCTCATTCACAGGTCGGGAACACATTTATGATTCAGACTTCTCGGTATAAACTCATATTTCAAGATAAAGACCGGATAGAGGTCCAAGCACTATTCGATCTGGAGCATGATCCGGGAGAGTTAAACAATATTGTCGCAGATGAACCAGAGATGGTGAATCAACTAATTACTGAAGTTGTGAAACCTTTTTTTGAATCCACATCGGATAGACTTGAAGATCCATGGCGGGATACATCGCCCTGGCAACAATGGGGAAGATCCCCACATTTGGAAGCGATGGAACCTTGAGGCAAGGCGTACTCCGTGGAGGGTCAACTGTGCTGCTCCAATTCAGTCTCATGGCACCTATGTAAAATAGATAATGCACCTGATTTTAGAGACGTCCATTTATCATCATCTGTTACCGTGTACATATAGATCGCGTGGGCAAAAGCCCTGGTATTATGCAACTTTGCCAGTCCAGCCTGTGTGGGTCTATACCATGCTCTAAGTATTTAACGGCTTAGATGATCCCAGGTTAGTATACCACGGCGCCCACTCTTCGGAAATGGACACACCGTGTTGGACCATGAATAGAATGGGCCGTGCTAGCCGCTTGCTTTCTTCATATGCTTTAGGGTGGACAGTCGAATTTTTCTCGGGTTGAGGCCGAGATAAGGCGGTCGCCATTGAGCATATTAGATAAAACAGATGTGGGTTGACATCATACCCTTTCCCAATTGTGCGATCGATCGCACAATTGGGAAAGCCGAGAGGAAGAAATTCGGGGATGCCGAGAAAATGGGGATTGAAATCGCCTCTTGTTTGATATAAATTATGACGCTTCAGATGTTACGGTTGGCAAGTCTGGTTTGGGTATTTTACCGTGTACGCATCATTCAGCCATTCATCACGGAGGGGTCATGATTTTTATCAGTGACAACGCTACCGGGGTTTGCCCGGAAATAATGCACTCGCTTCAAGTTGTAAATGAAGATTCAACGATAGGTTATGGAAACGATCCCTATACAAAACGGATGGAATTGGCGTTTGATACCTTCTTTGAAAAAACCGTTCATGCCTTCCCTATTGCTATTGGAACGGCTGCGAATGCCCTCGCAGTTGGTACACTTTGCCCACCTTGGGGTGCCATCTTTTGTCATGGCGAGTCCCATCTATATTGTTCTGAATGTGGGGCGCCAGAAATGTTTACCGGTGGCGCAAAGCTCATTGAATTAACCGGTAAATACGCCAAAATCTGTCCAGAGGATCTTGATCTCGCAATCCGCAAGTGTACAAAAGGGAACCCACATGTGAATCAACCTGCCGTGGCAAGTATATCACAGATCGCGGAAGCAGGGGTTGCTTATACACTCGAGGAAATAAAGACGTTAGCTGAGGTGGCACACCAGCACGATATGTATTTTCACATGGATGGGGCCCGTTTTGCCAATGCGGTCGTTTCACTGGGCTCCACCCCTGCTGAAATGACTTGGAAGTCGGGCGTGGATGTAATGAGCTTCGGAGCCAGTAAAAACGGAGCCATGATGGCTGAGGCGGTGGTGTTTTTTAATTCAGAGCTAGTGCGGGATTTTGAATTCAGACGTAAACGCGCCGGGCACCTTATATCAAAAATGAGATTTGTTTCTGTCCAACTGGAAACCTATTTAACCAATAATCTCTGGTATAAGAATGCAGACAACGCAAATAAAATGGCCCGTTACATGCGTGCAGGATTGGCGAAAATCGATGGGGTTGACCTGGTCTATCCCGTAGATGCCAATCAGGTGTTTGTTACTTTATCACAGGAAATTAAACACCATTTGAGGGACGGCAAGTATGATGTTTATAGCCAAGGTGGCGTTGTGCGCTTCGTGACATCCTTTAATACAACAGAACAGGACGTGGATGATTTTATCTCAGCCGTGATTGGGTAAAGAGTTAGGCCGATCCGGTTAAAAATGGTGCCGATCCAATTGTCTTGTGGTATAGCATATAGCCCCGGTTAAATTTTCCCTTCATTCTCCCATTTTTCAAACAAGGTTTTTCGGTAGGCCGCTTGCCCCTCTTTGTCCAATCGGGCACTTTTTCCAAAATATACACACCCCAGCGCACGTCGATGTCTTTCCGTCGCATTGCCTCCTGTACGATGAATCGTCATACAATGGTGTGCAATGACATCTCCAGGATTTATAGGTACGCTGACTTCTCGTGCTGTATCCTGCGCCTTTATATCCACGATACCTTGTGAAAATCCCAAGATATTACTGAGATTATGTGGACGTAATCCCTTCACGTGAGAGCCCTTAACATACCATAAACATCCATTTTCCTCATCTGCTCGGTCAAGGGCAATCCAGAAGGTCATCGCGACGGGCGGATTTCGCATGAAGTAATATCCATCCTGGTGCGAAGGCGTTGGATTGGCGATCCGGGGTGCTTTGTCAAATAACTCCATACCCCCCGGTTCTACGTCATCTTCAAGGTACATCGAGGCCATTTCAAGAAATCGTGGACTGGTAAGAATATCGTTAAAATAGGGATCATGTTTCCCCATGTTTTCTAATCGGAAAAGCGATGCTGGATCATTTTTATCTTCATAAAGGGCTTCTTGCGCGGTTAAAGCCGGTACGATTTTATCAATATATTTGTCCAGATGTGTGATCATATCATCTACTTCGGTTGGTGATATGAATTCGGATAAAACGGCAAACCCATCTCGGTCAAAAACAGGTTTCGCGTCGTTCAGATCGGTAGGCACGATATGTTCTCCATAAATTCAGTCGTCTCGATACTCGGGATTCAACAAGTTTACAATTTGTACGGCATGAAACAGGGCCGCTGGTTCTATCTGAGGTCGTAACAGGCGTCGTTTTGGAAATAAGGTCGTTTCCCCTAACATGGGGGGGGCCACCACCACTTCAACCAGGCCGGGATTGATACGGATATTACGTTTGGGACATTTTGGCCAAATCGAATGAATCCCTCGAAAGGCCATGGGAATGATCACGACGTCTGAGGGGATTTTGCTGAATAACCCATGTTGCAAGTGAATAGATTGAATGTCAAATGCCGCTGTGGTCCCCGCTGCATAGATGACGCCTGGTCTATCTTCTAAAATATTCGCAAACCGTTGTGTGGCATTGTTGGTATCCCCTGCTCTGGGAAGCACCACATATCCATCAACATCCTCAAGAAGCCGGTCAAATTCAACCGCTTTTACGCCGAACATCGTGGTATTCCAGGAACCGAGTCTGAGCTCGACATATTCGGTTAATCCAGACCTTGAAAGTATCGTACAGGGCCTGGTATCATCCCATCCCATAGCGTCGAGAAGTTCAGGTGTTTGGAGGACATGATACATGACCGGATGATCAAATACACTCTGATGGGTGGGAAAGAATAGGATTTTATATCGACCGGATGCAAGATCCAGGGCTTGTGCCATCGATTTAAACAAAGGATCGATTTTTATTTTTACTTCGATACCAAAAATCCGAAGCGTTTTATTCGCCCAATTAAGGCTGTTATCCCATGCAGCGTCCAGCTTTTCCTCAACCGAAAGGTCTTCTTCTTCAATCACCTGTTTATGCCGGACAAAACGCCATGACGTACCAATCCAACGGGTTAATTTATACGCTCTTTGTATACCGGTATACTGATCATTTTTTCCAACATGGGGATATTCCAAAAATCGACCTTTGGCCGTACGGCTGAACAATTCAGGCACCTGCATGGGTAGGATCGTTTCAATCATCGTTTGCATCATAGGATCTAACGAGGAGATGTCTCCAGTTTTCTGCTCGAATTGTTGGATAAGCCGGTTACTTTGTTCGATCACATTCATCGCGAGATCGATCATATCCCGTGTCAATGCCGTATAATGATGGCCATACCAATAACCTGTAGGTTTTAAATTACCGGGATTTTCCTGATGGGCTTGGAAAAACTCGACCATCATACTCTGGCCTACCATAACGTGGTCTTTTAGTCCGTCCAACTGGTGTTGAATCACGTTGTCGGCCACCAACTTGCGATACACTTCCAGGAGGTATTCAGCCTCACTCAGGATACGCCAGACCGCACTGCCAAACCACGCAAGGTTAGTGTAGGTGTTGTAATGCACAGCAATCAACTCACCCGTTGCCAGATAATCTAACGTCTTTTTAGCAATATTGCGAAAAATATCTCGTAGCGTACCCTGCCGAGGTTCACCGCCTGTATTATACTCGTATATGATCTCCCATTGGGCATCATCGTCATCAATGGTTGCTTTTAACTTTTCGGCTACAGGCTGCGCATGGGAAAGGGGCAGGCGAGATAACCGCGCGCCTGCCACGGCGGCCTCCCCTTCATCTGGTGTGAAAAGGTCGCTGGCGCGAAGTACATCGACATATATAGTCTGGTAGTATGTAAGAAAGTCATGGGAGGATTTAGCCGCGTGATCTAAAAATTGCCGATGGATCGCGGCATAGATTTGTGTGGCTTCATGGTAAGCAGGCCCTGCTTCTTCAAATTGTACAAAGGCATTAGATAACCTTTGATCTCTTAGCGAGGGCACCCCTTCGTAAATTGCACCGATAAGTTTGGACCGGTAGGCCAGGCCTTCCAACCCGATCGCTCCTTCGGGCGTTTGTCCAGGGGGCCATTGAAGTAAATCAGGATTTATCCCTTCGAAATAGCCTTCTTTGTTGGCCAGGTCAAGGACACCTTGCGCAGCTTGATCATAGACGAGCTGCAACATGGTTACATCTCTCATCAGCGTTTGATGATCATACCATAGGCCAGCTACGGGGGCACGAGTTGCATTATCAGTCATGGTAGGCACCATGCGGGATCAACCCACATATCTCCTGGATAGCCAAGGGTTAAGGTGCATGGTTAGCGTGTAAACACCTACACCACTTTGCTCTGCCACGGTATGGGCGTCTATTGTTTCGCCTTTGGATGTACCTATCAGGACCACCTCATCACCCATGTTCACCGTTGGTTCATCTCCAATTTCAACGAGACAGTGATTTGCAGAAAGGGAGGCCACGATGGGGTACCGGCGACCATTAATCAGGACTTCGCAGTTGTCGGCCGTGCTGCGAGGCCATCCGTCGGAATGGCCTACGGGCAGCGTAGCAATCCAAACCGGTTTTTCAGCCACATAATGGCGGCCATATTGTAGAGAATCGCCTGCCCGAAGTTGTTTGACGTACATGACCCGAGTTTTAAAGTCAAAGGTGGATTTCAATGGAATATCTCTCGTTTTCGTGGATCGGTCTGTGGGATAACAGCCGTAGATACTTATCCCGGGTCGAACCATATCCAGATAAGCATCAGGGACATGAAATATACCTCCACTTGAGGCGGCATGCCGTTTTCCTAAGTCGATGCCTTTTTTACGAGCCTGCTCATAGACCTCATTGAGTCGTTGAACCTGTTCAATATCATATTCATCTATTTCCATTAGCTCGGATAGGATGCCATCGAATACGATTCCCTCGTGACCCGCCAGGGCTTCTATGATAGGCATGGCCTGATAATATGGAACGCCCACACGTCCCATGCCCGTGTCAACATAGAGGTGGGTCCTAATTTTTTTCTGATATTTTTCTGAGAGAGATTGCATCAGCCGCCCCCGGTCGGTATAGACAGAGGGAATAATGTCGTGTGCGACGACGTATTCTAGCTCTTCATCAGTGGTTGGACCGAGGAGAACAACAGGTTTTTGAGCCCCACTGTTTTTGATATCAATGGCTTCCTGAATCTTAACTACGGCAAAACTGTCGACTCTTGGATGGGTATTGAGATGCTTGGCTACTCCCACAATACCGTGCCCATAGGCATTATCTTTCAAAACAGCCATGACAGGCCGGTTACCTGCCCGGGCCGACAATTGGTCAATATTCCAGGTTAAGGCATCAAGTTTGATATCAAGCCAGGGTTCAAAGCTCTTCGAGGGATCTGGCGGTGGGATAGCTTGCGGTGCTGCGCTGACGGATGAATTTAAAGATGGGAGTGCCAGGGCTGCTGCACCCGTTGATGTAAGAAAGGTTCGCCGGTTCATAGGTACCTCCGGGGAGATGCAATATTCATGATTTTAGTAGGATGATCCAAGAGGACCCCATCCGAGCCGGTGTGATTAGAAAGGGAGAGATGTAAAACCTGAATATACATTTGCCTCGTTTCCACTTACTGACTCCGATATATGCCCCAGGCCAACATCGCCCACCCCAAAATAAAGGCCACACCCCCTAACGGGGTAATGGCGCCTAACCATCGGATTCCGGTCAGACTCAGGATATATAGACTGCCCGAAAAAAAGACGGTTCCCAGAATAAAAAACCAACCCGTCCAGGAAGAGATAGACTCTGGCCATTGCGTCATCGCCCAAGCGACTACCAATAGACCAAAGGCATGATACATCTGGTAGCGGATACCCACTTCAAATACCGCCAGGAGATCTTCTGGCAACCGCGCCTTAAGGGCGTGTGCGCCAAATGCGCCTCCAGCCACAGCGATTAGTGCCGATATAGCACCAGTTATGGCGAAAATCTTATCCATCTGAGTTTTTACCTGCCATTTTTTCTTGTTTTTTAAAATCATCGTAGGTGATTTGTGTTCGCGAAAAATAATCTTTTACCCAAACGGCTATGCTGCCACTCAATAAGATCAGCGTAAGTAAATTTGGCAGGGCGAGCAAACCATTGGCCACATCCGCAAGGGTCCAGACGAGTTCCAAGGCAATGACGGCGCCAACCACATGCATGCCCACATAAAACCATCGGTAAACAGAAGCGGCTTTTTCACCCCACATGAAATCTATAGCTCGATTGCTGTAGTACCCTTGTGTCAGGGCGGTTGAAAAGGCAAACATGGTAATCGCCACGGCTACGACGGTGCCTCCCCAGCCCGTTAGACCTCTATCAAATGCCATTGAAGTTAATGAGGCCCCACTTTCTCCTGTGGTCCAGGCACCAGTTACGAGGATAGCAAAGGCGGTCATGGAGTTTATGCACAACGTATCAATAAGCGGTTCCATCATGGCTACGAGGCCTTCCCGAACGGGCTCTTTTGTCTTGGCTGCGGCATGTGCAATCGGGGCGGTGCCGAGACCTGCTTCATTTGAAAAAACACCTCGGGCTGCGCCAAAAGAAATCGCGTCAGACACTGCTGCGCCTGCAAACCCCCCTATGGCAGCCTGGGGATTAAAGGCCGCTGAAAAAATCATTTGAATTACGGCAGGCACCGAATCAATATACATAAACAATAAAATAAGAACCGCGACGGTATATAACACCCCCATAATAGGCACTAATTTGCTTGCCACCCTTCCTATACGTTTGATACCACCCAAAAGGACAAACCCGATTAATGTCGCCATAACCAGACCAGTGACAAGGGGAGGTATGCTAAAATTTGTTTGGAGGGCATCGGCAGCTGAATTTGCCTGGGTCATATTACCCGAGATGAGTGGCGAGAGGGTCATACAGAATGCGAAAAAATAAGCGAAAGGACTGGCGAGGGCGGCTACGAAAGAATTTTTTGATTCACCTAGGCCTTTGAGGATATAATACATCGGGCCACCGCGGACCACGCCATCTGGAGTAATTTCTCTGTATTTTACCGCGAGAGTACATTCTCCCAGTTTAGTTGCCATACCGAAAAGACCGGTCACCCACATCCAGAATATAGCGCCTGGTCCGCCTGAGGCGATGGCTGTGGCTACGCCAGCGATATTTCCTGTTCCGACCGTCGAAGATAATGCAGCGCTTAGCGCTTGAAAGTGGGTCACCTCACCGGGATCATCAGGATGATCATAGATACCACGGGTGAGATTAAAGGCATGTCCTAATTTTCGAGCCTGTATGAAGCGTAATCGAAAGGTCATGATAATGCCGGTACCAACGAGCAGAACAACCAGAAAATACGGGCTCCACAATGCATCTCTGAAGGCCGTAATCCATATTTCAAATTGAGCCATGATATGCCATTTTCCCTTGAGACAATGAGTGGTGATATAAAATATGCATTATACTGGATATCTATCGAGTATAGGGACCACGGATTTTTCACGCAAGGATTTATACAACAGAACAATAAACAGTAGAAATTCAACAAACATGATTCGACATGAGAAATCATCTGTTGCAATTTAAATCCTTTAGATTATACTCATCGTTATCCAGCATTTATACTACAAAATATCAATTCCACAACCACTGTAAACACTCAGGAGGGTAAATGAAAATCGGTGAGGTTAGACTCCAGAAACTTACGCGGCGTATGGTCCGGGAAGCCATGGCCGCAGGTCATTTCAAAGGCGCGATCATTCCCACAGGCAGTACAGAACAACACAATGAATATCTGGCCATGGAACATGACACCGCCAGTGCGCACCATATCGCCTATCATTCAGCGATAGATCTTTATCCCCATGTCCTGGTTACCCCACCAGTTCCGGTAGGACTCTCCGAACATTGGATGGACTTTCCCGGTTCATTGACCCTCAAACCGGAAACATTTATCGCAGTGGTCTACGATATCTGCGAAAGTCTAAAACGGCATGGGGTAACACATATCCTGATTGTCAATGGTCATGCGGGAAATGGACCGTTAAGAAATCAGATGCCTGATTTCAAAGAAAAACTTGGTATAGATATCGAATTTTGCTGTTATTGGGAGGCTTATTCCAAAGAATATATGGACAGCATAGTTACGTCTGGAAAAGGGGTAGCCCATGCGGCAGAATTTGAAGCCTCCTTTGGTTATGCGGCTTTTCCTGAAAATGTACATTGGGAAGAGGTAGACTACGAAAAGACGGATTTAAAAATTAAAAGCGAAAGCTATGCCAAAGAAGATCCTGCTGCATTTGCCGAAACACGCGACCTGGCCAGAGGTCATAAAGGGCGCGTGATGATCAACGAAGCCATAAATTGGGTATCCAATAAAATGGCTACGAAAATGAACCTTTAATTTGGAGCGTGACATGAAAATTACCCATGCAGAATGTACCGCACTCAACATTCCTTTTTATGCCAAACATGTGGACCACGCCATGGCAAGGGCGAATACCCATAACGAACGGGTCTGGGTATTCCGATTGGAAACAGATAATGGATTGGTAAGTATTACGGATGGCCATGGACACAGTACACTCGATGGGCTCATTGGTAAAAATCCATGGTCTTTGTTGTGGAACGATGATATCGGATTTGGCCCTCAGGTTGCGGTTTTCGATCTGTGTGGCCAGGATGCAGGTGTGCCCATCCATGCCCTGTTAGGTAATAAACTTAGAGATCGGTGTCCCCTCTCCTGGTGGGATATCGATATGGCCCCTGAAAATTGGATTAAAGAGGCCAAAGAATCTCTCAAGCGAGGGTACACTTCCTTTAAAATGAAAGCCCGCCCCTGGTGGGATATTATAGGGCAGATAGATGCTGTGAGTGAAGTCGTTCCTTCGGATTATAAATTCGATGTGGATTTCAATGGCTTCCTGCTCACTCAGGCGAAAGCGGAAAAGATCCTCTTACAGCTTGACCAACGGATTAACGTGGGTATCTATGAAAGTCCATTCTATCTTTTTAAAGATCGCAAGGGTGCCCAAATGTTACGGGAGCGTATCCAGAATCCCATTGTGGATCATTTTCGGGATGAATTATGGGAAGGTCAGGTAAGTGACGGCTTTGTTATCGGCGGTGGCGCAACGGCTACGATGAGACAGGGCATTATGGCTGCGGCGCTCAATAAACCATTCTGGCTGCAAATGGTCGGAGCTGGTATGACGACCACCTTTGCCGCACACATCGGCTCTGTATTATCCCATGCCCAATTACCATATATAACCTGCCATGAGCTATGGAAATCAGATTTACTTAAAAATCGGATTAATGTCGTGGATGGGTATATGACTGTGCTGGATAAACCGGGATTGGGCGTTGAGGCTGACTTGAAGGCGATCGAAAAATATACCGTAGATCCCAAAGAGCCCACCTCAGGAGAACGATACCGGGCAAAAAAACGTATTCTGCGGGTCGTTTGGCCTGGCATTGGCAAGAATACACGGGTGTGGGAATTTACCGACGAAAGCATTTATCAACCGGAATTCTACAAGGGGAATCTCCCCGGTTTTGAACGTGGGGTCCATTTAGATGTAGAAGAAGATGATGGTAGTGCTTCGTTTAAGAAAGCCCATAACAAAATTGCTGCGGCAGAGGCCCTGGTCGCCAGAGCACCAAAGGGGATATAGCGACGGGTTGTGAACGAAAGGAGACAGGATGGAAGGATGGAGCAAAGATAGTGAATTTGACCTCCTCCTCCATCCTGTTTTCTTTTCCGCTTTTATCTGCGTAAAAATGTATCGGGGATCATGGCCTTTATAGCATCTATAATTCGATCTTCTACATCTTCTGTATACCTGTTCGGCATACCAAAATATACCGTCGCGGTGCTGCCCTCATATCCCCCTTCCTGCCAAATACGGCGTGAGGGAATATAACCCGGAAAGGCGTTGGCGTATGCGCCGACCCAAAGTCGATTCGGATCGTACATTCGACGCAATCGGTACACATAGTCAGCCACTACTTCACTCGCCAGAAAAACCATCACCAGATCCTCTCCGAAGGTCCATGTCTGAATCGGATAAGGTTCAGATATGGGCACGGATTGGCCATCATCAATCCGTTCGAGCCACTTTCGTGCATGATATCCAGCCGGGGTTTTTTCAGCTGCCTGAATGATCCATGCCTCCCTCGTGGGCAACGTGTCGAACGGAAGATCAATAGAGGTCAATCTGCTATCGGTAGCCTTTGATATGGGCTGTATTTCTGTTTGAACGAGACGAGTCACCTCATAGGCGAGATCTTCCCCGTGCTGTCGGGCATAGGTCACACCGGTACGGGGATAGGGATTCGCATTGGCTGCACATCCAATGGATACAAAAGCCATACTCCCTGGATGATCTCGTTCTATGGCCTCTTGAGCAAAACCTGCCCAATCACCGCAAATCCGATTCTCATCAGGATGTAACGTTGTGCAATGACAAGCATAACTTACCCAAACGGCGCGTAATTTGCCCTCAGGGTCATGGACCTGGATCATGGGCATGACATGATCTACCGGACCTATCTCAATGCGTCTGTTTGCCGCAAATCCTGCATGGCCCTGTGTGAAGGATACTTTTGCCGGTTCCCGATTCGATAAGGCCGATAGACCAACGTTAACAAGATGATGTTTAATTTCGTCGGTGTAATGGTCTATATGCTTCTCGTGCGCAGAAGGAATATCTGAGCTGAATAACATGGGGGCAGCCCCGGTGAGGCAGGGCGCAGTATGCGTATGACTATAACAGAGCACAATAGATTCTCTTGCGATCCCTGATGCTGCCATGATCGCCTGGGTAACCTGGTCAGTAAAAGTCTTGGTCACGCCACAATTATCCAGGGTCAACAAAAGGATCGGGTATTCTGAGCCTATCGCCATGGCCTTCGCCCATAATCTGGTCTCCACCTGATTCGCCTCTTCCCGACGAACACCATATCCGCTTAACCGAATCGGAAAATTCGGTGTAATATCAAGAGCCGCCAAGCCCACTGAATTCATCTCCATTGTTTGGTCCTTATCCTGAGATACATGATGGTGAGAGCACGTATTAAACCCCATTGCAGGGTTTAATACGCCCTTGTCTTCGAATTTCAAATAGTAAGCAAATATTTTGCCTCAAAATAGAACATCAAAACCATTCTGTCCGATGAGGTGTGGCCGGAAACCAGATCATATCCACCCCGATAGAAAGTCCGATGCCCATGAGAAATCCAACCAGCATGCCCAGAAAGAAAGGTTGAGCCGCCTGGTACAAACGTACGCCACCAAACCGCATCAGTAAAGTCTGAATGAGCCAGGCGAGAAACAGTGGAAAAAATGCATTCCTTACGACACTACCCACATCGCCTATCGCCATACCAATAGGATGAAAGGGCCACCAGGAAAACCATACACGGCCCGCGATTACCAGACCGTTAACCAGTATTCCTGAGACGAAAAAGAGGATTTCAAGTCCTCCTATTTGTGATGCGTTAGAAGCCCAGACGGGCACCCGTCCGTAGAAAAAATTACCGAAATTACCAGGGGTCGTCCATAGATTATTCGCACCCAACATATGCCCGGAATGGATCATGGATACAATTGAAACGGCCGCACTCAATCCAAATGAGACGCAAATCCAAAAGAAAAGGCCCTGACGAGGGCCCTTCATTCTACTTTTTAACCAGGCAATGTTCGAAAAACCTATCATCGAAAAGGTACGCGCATTTCGAGCAAATCCATTGGCCATGCCGAGGGTATTGATATCAGCCATATCCATATTGGCAGAACCGATAACCCCGACTGTAAAATAATTCGATTTTACCGTTAGTTCAGCCATGATGAGGCCAGACTCTGCGACAGCTCTGGCCAGGGCAAGATAAAATGTGAACATGGCCGTAAGAAAAAACACACCGATATAGATAGAAAGACCGACTTGATTCAACCAAAACAGGACATAGGTTGACCCGGCGATCAAGCCGATGAGGGCCCGTCTGTACGAAAACAATTCATCGGATTCACCTGCGGTCTTTATTCCGGACCAGGCTGAAAGCCAGACCGTCTTTAGATGACGCCGAGCCGTCCAAATGATCCAAACGACAAAGAGGACCACACCACCCATATATTGCATGCCTGTTAGTCCCCCCTGGACCACACTGCCCGCCGTCGAGAATAATCCGATCCTGCTCAGTAAACCCTGTTCCATGATGGCGAATAGTTGGAAAAACCAAAGGCTGAACAAGATTTCTGTACTGGCAAAAAAAGCAAAACAAAGCACGTAGATATTTAGATAGATCGGAATGCCAGGAAAAGATGGACTGAGTTCAATGCTGGTCACTGCGCCGGGGTGAATGGGTAAGGGTGGAAAAAGACCCCAGTAAGATAGACAATTCCAGGCCATCGCGGCAAAGGTCAGCATGGCCCCGATCTGAAACATACGGTTACGGTGTAATTTCGCGCTGGGTGCTTTACCTGTTCGTCCAGATTCGCCAATCAATTGCATGGCGACTTCACCCATAGGGAACCGAAGCCGTTCATATTCAACCCACTGTTTTCGGAAGATAACCATGATAGAAGCCCCGATCAGAAGCAAGGCTGCAAAAACTGAAAGCCACCATAAAATCGGGATTAACCACACCCCCCATGGAATGGATTGACCGGGTTGAAGCCCTTCGTAAAACCGGCGTGCTGATTCAAAATCACTGACATATACCCAGTTAGGAAGGTGAGGCAATATTAAAACATCCCAGCGATTTTCCGGTGTGGCGTAATACGCGGGTGCAGCAATGGCTGAAACCATGTATTTAGTAATACCCCAATCCGGGGCCATGGACGCCACCCAGCCCATAGCAAAGACAATGAGGAGTTCTGTACTGGTCAAAGCCCTGAGGGGCCAGACTTGTTTGAAAAATAAATTCGGTAGGAGAATGAGTACCAGAAAGGGGATTAAAAAGGCCGACGGTAGATGGGCATAGGTCATAAAATCATGCCCAACCTGATCAGCAAGATATTGTGCACCAAAACCTATGACGATAGACAACAATAAGCCCAGGAAGGCTGCACGCGTCGTTACCGGGCTATCATTTGTGGGATTGCTTTGATCGACCAATGGATAAGACCCGATTCAGGATTAGCCGCCGTGAAGGTCAGATGAGATACTTATATTTAATTCAGGTATTGTAATACCACAAACCAAATCTATCAGTATCGAAAAGTATGAGGTCTAAAATTTATTATATGACCATCAGACTAATATTGCGTCAAGCGTAACTTTTGATCTTTAATAATCCCAATCTGAAAAGGCTCATTAAAGTGATACAATTTGGATTGTAAGATAGGAAGGGCTGGCTAGTTGTTTATACCCGCACCAGGTTGTCACTATATGGTGGTAAAATCAGAGTAAAACCCAAGTCAAAACATTGGCCGCCAGCAAGCACGTCAGAATAGTATAATCATACCAGGCCATCCGAAAAATGAGGAATTCAGTTCGCTCTCCGCGCATTCCAAATCCTTTGGACTCCAAAGCCATGGAAAGCAAATCCGTATCGCGAATGGCATAGACGAAAATTGGGACAAGGAGGGGAACATATTTTTTTGCTCGTTGAAAAACATGGCCACTTTGAAGATCAAGCCCCCTTGATTGCTGGGCCTGGACGATGATCCCTATGCGTGTAAAAAAAAGAGGAACCAACCTAAACGCGAGTGATAATGCAAAACTCACCGGGAAGGGCAAGCCGACCGCTCGCAGCCCGTAGGCAAATTCTTCCACTTTGGTGCAGGACACAAAAACCATTCCAGACAGCAGCATGGCATCCAATCGAAAGCCCATGGCAAACCCAAATTGAATGGAGTCTTTAGAGAGCGTAAATGGGCCATAACCCCAAAATGGATCTCCTATCCGTTTAAACAAAGACCAGGTGATAATACTGAACAACATCACCGTGATAATCAGCGGCAATACCCTTCTAATATTTTTTGCGGCCCCACTTGTTTTTACAAGTATTAATACACCACTTAATATGATAAGCTGATGCCAGGGCGATTCAAAAGCAACGGTTAGAATAAGTAAAAGAGCCAACCCTATGATTTTCGTTGAGGGATGAATCTGATGTAATAAGGTGTTATTGGGTAAATAAAGAAACATAAGACGGACTCTATTTTTCCAGACAAGTGATTAATTCTTCTATCGACCGGACCGTCACACCGAAGGCCTGACCAATGCGAACGGCTTCAGGGGATTCTAAATGTAAAGATTCGAGTAGATCCCTATCTTCAAAACAAGTCCGCACACTGCTATCTTTTACCACTTTTCCTTGTGACATCATGATACAACGGCTGGCATATTCTGCGACAACCCACATGGAATGCGTGATGATAATTATGGTTCGCCCCGCTTCATGAAGCTGACGGATTAATTGCAATATGGCCGTTTGTCCATGATAATCAAGACCCGTGGTGGGTTCATCAAGGATTAGAATGTCAGGATCTGTCGCCAGTACGGAAGCGAGGGCTAATTGTTGACGTTCCCCCTTTGTCAGGCTGAAAGGATCCTGGTCTTCCTGGCCAGCGAGACCGACAATATCGAGGGCATGCAATACTTTCTTTTCCGTCTCTTCTTTAGATAAGCCATAGTTTTGAGGACCAAAGGATACTTCTTCCAGAATGGTGTTCGCAAAGATCTGATGGTCTGGGTTTTGAAATACAAATCCTACCCGCTTACCAAGCTCAGACAAGGTCCATTCCGTTGTATTTTTCCCTAGTATTTCAACCGTCCCATGCGTAGGTTTATGCAAGCCGTTTAAATGTTTCACCATCGTGGTTTTCCCACATCCATTCTGGCCAACCACGGCAACGAATTCTCCCTGGTATACTTCCAGTGAGACCCCATCAACGGCCGCTTTCGCCTGATCATAACGGTGCACGAGGTCTTGTATTCGAACGACGGTGTTCATCTTGTCTGTCGTTACCTCAGTTTGCTCTAATGACTGACAAGCCCCTTCATTAATCCGCCATCCTGCCGCCTGGATGTTCGAAACAGCATCAGAAATCGTCAGAGATTCTGTTGGTAATCCTAATCTCTGGAGTAACACCGTAGTCTGTAAAGGTCGAACACCATGTTGCTCCAAGTAATCCGGCTGAGATAAAATCGTCGTTGGTGGTCCTTCATTGATGATCGCCCCATTGACCATTAAGAGGACACGGTCCGCATTCAAAATATGTTCTGTCTCATGCTCCACCAGGATGATGCCTTGAATTTCATTCCGTAATGATTTTGCGAGGGCAAAGATATCCCGTTTGCCAATGGGGTCCAAGTCTGTTGTTGGCTCATCCATGACCACAACATCAGGCCGACCAGCGAGAACGGAGGCAATCGCCAAACGTTGTTTTTCACCACCGGATAAGGTAGAAGGGTCCCGATTTTCGAAACCAGTCAAACCAACTTGATGTAACGCACTTTGAACCCGATCAGCCATTTTTTCCTGTGGCACGGCAAAGTTCTCTAGTGCAAAGGCCGCCTCAAGTTCTACGTTTGTGGAAAATAACTGGGCTTCAAAATCCTGAAAGACCAGACCCACACGCCGCGCGAGTTCATAGACCTGATGTTTTTCCTGTGGGTCTAGATCGGTGACTTTCAGGTGACCTTGAAAGTCACCTTTTATGAAGGTAGGAATCAAGCCATTGAGACAACGACAAAAGGTAGATTTGCCCGCACCTGTCGCCCCCATAATAACTGTAAATTCACCATGGTTATGGGTGTAGGTTACCTGTTTTAGGGCAGGATCAGACGTGCCACGATACGTGAAGGAGAGATTTCGGAGTTCGAGGATGTGCAGCGCCAAAGTAGTTAATATATTGACAAGGAATGAACCGGTTTTTAGTTTATCACCACCAGAGAATCCCAGTATGATAGATGGGGTCTTTCCTGTTGTCAAGTTTAAATCCCTGAAAAGAATTGAGTCATATGGCGCTTCATAACGTTGATCAAGAACGATTGTTATATATTGAATCTGATCAAGATCTGGCTGAGGCATTCAAGCATAAAATGAATGAGGCTGGGTTTGATGTGGATATCGCCATGGATGGTACAGAAGGGCTTCATCTTTGTAATGTAAAAGACTATGAGATTGTGATCGTGGAATTTAAAATTCCTGGAATCGATGGTTTGGAGGTTATTCGTAGGTTATCCCTCATGGGACCCATACCAGCCTCGGTCATGTTAACGGCATTTGGTGATGAACGAATCGCGGTCGAAGCGATGAAGATTGGTGCCAGTGAATATATCGTAAAGGATAAGGATGGAAGGTATCTCGAACTCTTTTCAGCGGTTATACAGAGGCTTAGACAACAAAGGTTGCTGCTAGAAGCAAAACAGCTTGTCGAAGACAGTCAACAGGCCATTATCCAGGGCCTCAGGGATGTGGTGGGTATCGCCGATCAATTGATTGCATGTCCTGAAATGGATCAACTTTTCCATCGTACCGTTGAACTCATTCGAGAACGTTTGGGTATCGAGCGGTGTAGCCTGTTTATGGCCGATGAGTCCGAAACCCATATCCATGGTACCTATGGGGTTGATCTCAATGGAAATATTGTTGATGAAAGTGGATACACCACCGAGATCAATGCTGCTTGGATGTCTTCATTGCGGCCCAAGAGAAGATTAGGAGATTCACAGTGGCGGGTGACCAACGGGATTCATAAAGAATGGACCGGCACAACCTATGAGGGTAATAGAGAAGGTTGGATGGTGAGTACACCGATCCACTCCATTTCGGGTCCAATTGGCGTGTTTTTCAATGACACCGGGATTAGTCACGAGAGTCTAGATTATGTAAAGCAGGAGTTACTGGTTGTTTTCTGCTCCATATTGGGAAACATCATTGAACGTAAACGAGCAGACGCTGCCCTACAAAAGGTCAACGAAGTCCTTGAAGAAAGAGTAAAGGAGAGGACCCAGGTCCTGGTCGAAATCAATCAAGATCGCCAGAATTTATCTCGCCGGTTATTAGATGTACAGGAGACAGAACGACGGGCGATTGCAAGAGAGTTACACGATGAAATTGGCCAGGCGCTTACGGCGGTAAAAATGAATCTCCAGGCCATTGCTATGGTTAGCCATGCCACCCCGCAACTTGAGGATGCCATGAGTATCGTGGAACGGTCTTTACAACAGGTACGGGATATTTCATTAAATCTGCGACCATCCATGTTAGATGATCTGGGTCTCGTGCCTGCGGTACGGTGGTATTTGGATCGTCAGGCACAACGCGCTGGTTTAAAACCACACTTTGCAGCTGATGAAATTACGCTGGACATACCTGCGGCCATTGAAAGTACCTGCTTTCGGGTTGCGCAGGAGGCGTTAACAAATGTGATCCGCCATGCTAAGGCCGAGCATGTCTTCATGGAAATAAGACAGAATGATCATGAAATCGTATTAATTATCCGTGATGATGGTGTGGGGTTTGATGTAGAGAAAGCCAGGGACCGAGCCACAAAAGGCGCAAGTCTCGGTGTTTTGGGTATGCAGGAAAGGGTTCATTTAATCAATGGCGAAATAAATCTTGAATCAGTGCATCCACTTGGAACGGAGGTATGGGTGAGAATACCCATCCCAGATAATATCTCATTCGATAATGAGGAGCTGACGGCATGAAACCTACGCGTGTACTATTGGCCGATGATCACTCACTTATTCGGATTGGTGTGCGGACGTTGGTGGAGCAATTGGGGGGCATGGAGGTTGTTGGAGAAGCAAGCGATGGCCGCATGGCGCTGGAGATGATAAAAAAACATTATCCTGATATTGTATTGATGGATATCGGGATGGCAGGCATGAACGGGCTTGAAACCACCGCGAGGGTCACGAAAGACTTTCCAATGGTAAAGGTTATTATACTGTCCATGCATGCTACCGAAGAATATGTCTGGCAGGCTTTAAGTGCAGGAGCCCATGGCTATTTGCTTAAGGATAGTAGACTGAGTGAACTGGACCTTGCCATTAGCGCCGTTTTAAAGGGTGAGATGTATTTGACACCAACGGTTAATAAGAAGGCGGTCATGGATTACATGGAGCGTATGGATACGGACAAAACGCCGATTGAACGTCTCACGCGGCGGCAAAGGGAAATCCTGCAATTATTAGCCGAAGGAAATACCGTCAAAGAAATTGCCTGGGGGTTGAACCTCAGTGTTAAAACCATCGAAACCCATCGATCGCAATTAATGGATCGCCTTGATATCCATGATATTCCCGGATTGGTGAGATATGCCATGCGGATGGGTATTATTGAGCAAGACACATAAGGTAGAAAACAGTAACGAGGTTGTTTTTCAGGCTTATTAAATGCTGCAATCTCACCCTTTTACTATTTTTCATAACCATAAATTTCCCCCGCTCTTTTGCTCGTGATGAGCCCATTTTTGATATCGCATTCAAGACGGTCTGTATCCCTGGATTTGGCATCCCCCCAACCCCCACCTCCGGGCGTTTCAATACGTAGAAGGTTATTTTTTGATAAGGCCTTATTTGTTTTGGTTGGAATTTCCTGAGTTTGATTTACGCCAGGAGTGATATAACAATGTGCCCCTTGTGCATGTGAACCGCCGGCTAAGCCCCACGGCGTAAATTTACGCCGATCTGAGCCCAGGGTTATCATCGTGCGATCCCCAAGGCATTTCAGTTCACGCATCATACCACATCCTCCCCTCATATGTCCAGCGCCCTCCGTGTCCGGAATTAATCCATATCGGACGACTTGGAGAGGGTACGTACGTTCAATTATTTCTATCGGAGCATTTCTGGTGTTGGTCAAGTGCGTATGGACCCCATCTTCACCATCCAGATCGAACATAGCCCCCTGGCCACCTCCATAGGTCTCAACATAGTTATAGTATAAACCCGATGCAGGATCGATACCCCCTATATTGACCAGATTCATTTCGCCGCTACAAGCCGCACAAACCCGATCAGGAATCACCGGGTATAATGCGCCGAGAAGAACATCTACAACACGTTGGTCTGTTAATATATTTGCATTGCCAATGGCCGCAGGATACGTGGCCTGAAGTATAGATCCTTCTGGCGCATAAACCTCAATAGGGCGGTAGGCACCTGCACAAGCGGGTAAATCCGGATCGACGACCGATTTGCAAACATAATAGACACAAGCCCGAGCGGCAGATAAACGTGCATTTAATGGGCCCAGAACCTGTTGGTTACTTCCAGTGAAATCTGCCCGAAATGTATCTTCTGAAATGGTAATCTTCACCTTTATTTTTATAGGTTTGTCCGTTACACCATCATCATCAAGGAAATCCTCAAAGCTATAATCACCATCTGGTAATTGATTGATGCCAGCACGCATTCTGCGTTCGGCATACAACTGTATTTCGTCCATATAATCCAATATTTCTGTTGGATCTTCCCGATAAAACAATTCGCTTACCCGCTGCTGACCGATCTGTCCACATGCAAATTGGGCCATTAAATCCCCGCGAACTTCATATTGTGTCCGTACATTCTGATTGATGAGTTTGAATAGTGGTTCTTCTATCTTACCACCGGTGAACATCCGCAAGGGAGGAATCTGTAATCCTTCCTGATAGATTTCAGTCACACCGAATGGCATGCTGCCCGGTGCAAATCCACCCATGTCAACATGATGGGCTGTAGATGCTGCGAGGGCGACGGGTTTATCATCATGGAATATCGCGGAAACGAGAGAGACATCGGGTAGATGGCCTGGGCCCTCTGGATAAGGTAGATTTGTGATGTACATGTCACCTGGCAGCATGGTCTCAACCGGAAAGGCCTTCAAAATGGATGATATGACCCCGGGCATGTTGCCAAGGTGTAAAGGCACTCCGCTTTCCGCCTGAGCGAGGATTTCACCAGAAATCTGGGCAATGGCTGCCGAGCAATCTCGTCGATCTTTAATATTCGTCGAATAACTGGTCCTGATCAGGGCAGCACACATTTCCTCAGCAACCCCTGTCCAGCGGTTCCGCATCAGCTCAAGAGTTATGGGGTCAGGATTCATGATTAATTCCTCAAATAAAATTTTAGATGCTGTCAGGACCTTTGGTTTAACTACCTAAAGGAAATTAATTCCGATGCGAAATTCTATCCCAATCCACAGTTTAATATAGGGGGCACCGTATAAGATATAAAAAGTATATGCCCGATTAATGCCATCCCGAGCGGCGTCGCCCACGTTTGTGCCGTGTACCACAAACCGGGACCTACAATAAGCCGACTATGAAACAGATCTCTCGACTCACGCCGCTCGGTCGAGACGACATTTGAATTTTTGTTGTGTAATATTATGTAGTTTGTTACGCAACCTCTTCAATCTCGATCTGCAACCAGGTATTCACCTTGGCTGTTTGATTGGGCCAAATAAGAACCGTGGAATCAAGTTGCTCTATAACCGCTGGGCCCATAATCGAATGGCCAGCCATTAAATCGTCCCGTTTAAAGATTAAAGTATCTTTCCACAGGCCAGAAAAATAGACGGATCTGGTATCGGCATGGATTGGTGTGGTATTTATGAGCTCAGCGGGTTGCATCCTTTGTCCGGCCATATTTACCTCAACAGAAACCCACACATTGACCAATTGAACCTGTTGGTCTTGTCGTGAAAATCCATATTGGCGGAGATGTTCATCATGAAAGCTGGTCTCCAGCTCGTTTATATTTATATCACCTTCTGTTATCTCGACGGGAAGATCAAAGCCCTGGCCAAAATATCTAAGGCCTGCAAATCGGCGACGGATATACGAGTCCTCTTTTCCCACCGATAATTCCGATTGAGCTTGCCTTTGAAGGTTCGCTAAGATGTCATCAAATTCTCCCACATCCAATTGGCTGAGTAACCGGACATGGGTCTGAATACGATCTGAACGTAAATTAGATGAAAGGAGACCTACAGCAGAGGTCACCCCTGGCGCAAGGGGTACGATAATTTTACAAATATCCATGTCCCTGGCCAATTCAGTTGCATGTAATGGCCCCGCCCCACCGAATGGAATCAGAGCAAACTTTCTCGGATCGTATCCTCGTTCTACAGTTAACTTTCTGATGGCGGCAGTCATAGAGGCATTCACAATGCGAATGATCCCCTCTGCCGCTGCTTTAACTGAGAGGTTTAAAGGGATGGCAATGTAATGAGAGATAGCCCCGCTGGCGGCATCCAGATCCAGAGGCATTCGGCCTTCCAAGATTGAATGGGACGCGAGTCGGCCCAGGACCAGATTGGCATCCGTTACTGTGGGCTGGGTACCACCCTGGCCATAGCAGACAGGGCCTGGTTCGGCACCCGCGGATTGGGGGCCAACCCGCAATCCGCCGCCGGGATCAATCCATGCAATACTACCTCCACCTGCGCCTATGGTATGTATATCAAGCATGGGCGTTTTTAACGCCAATCCGTCGATTTCCGTTTTTTGTGCAAAACCAATGGAATGATCTGCAATCATCGCTACGTCAAAACTTGTGCCCCCCATGTCCGCTGTGATTATATTCGGTTTTTCAGTCTGTAATCCCATTTCTAACCCGGCTACAACCCCACCTGCCGGACCGGATAATATAGTATGTACACACTGCTCTGCTGCTTCTGAGGCTGACATGACACCCCCATTGGATCGCATCACATAAAGTGGGATGTCTTTCATGCCCTTTTTTGTTAGGGCATGACCAATGTTGTTTAAGTATTTCTCCATAATTGGTTGTACATAGGCATTCATCGCACAGGTGCTGAACCGTTCGTATTCTCCTTCTTCACGACTTAATTCATGGGATAAGCAGACACTCATCCTGGGAAAGTTTGAGCGAATATATTTCCCCACCTCTATTTCGTGGCTTGGGTTCAAATGACTGTGTAGAAAACCTACAGCAATCGATTTAATCCCCAGATCTTCCAATGTGGCCAATAGATCATGGATCTTATCCAGATCAACTTTATGGTCTACGGACCCATCGAATAAAATCCTTTCCTTGATTTCATACCGGAAGGCACGTGGGATTAAAGCAGGTGTTCTACGGGCACGCATATTATATAAGTGCGGCCTGTCCTGTCTTTGTATCTGTAGGATATCTCTGAATCCATCTGTGGTGAGAAAGGCGGTTGGGACGCCTTTTCGTTGTAAAATCGTATTCGTAGCGACGGTTGTACCATGGATAATTATTTGGATATATCTAATATCCACCTCGGCTTTTTTACTGATTTCAATGACACCCTGGACTATCGCCTTGCTCGGATCATCCGGGGTACTCGGGACTTTGTGGAAGACCATCTTGCTACGGGCAGGATCAGAGAATACGAGATCCGTAAAGGTGCCCCCTGTATCTATTGCAATACGAATACTCATAGGTGTCATTCAAAGTAGGTATATAAATTGAAAAGAACAGCAATGCTCATGACTTGCGGTACTTCACGCAAGCCATGAGCATTGGTTCCCCGCAGCTTGCTGCGACTTCAATCGGTGATGTTATGAGCCAGGCTATGCGGTCGGTCTCAACCTGTCCAACGACGTCGAATCAAACAGTTGTTTCATCAAGTGGAAAATCAATACGATTATTTCCATGTTTCTGCGAGGCGAGGAACCCTAATATAATTTCCAACGTATGACGGGCAATTCCTGGAGGTGAAATGGTCTCCCCCCCATTTTCCATCACCGTAATCAGTTCACGAAGGGAGGCAACCGAATCGAAATGGGTCAGTCCCTCCGGTACAATTGTACGTATCCCGTCACCGGCGTCTATTTCAATATATTTTTCATGCACAAAAATCCACCCGGATGTCCCGGTTAATTCGAAACCTTGTCTGGGGATAACCTCTTTCGATCCGTTATAATATGCTCTGACCCCATTCTTGAAATGTATATAGCCCGAACACCCCGGTTCCAGATCGGGGTTTCTACCCCCGTCTCCCATGTAAGGCCAATAGTCTTCATAGCCTTCATCCAGTTCAGCAAAGACCCAGGCGGGTGGTGCATCAGCCAGATAACATATCGTATCGATCATATGGGTGCCATTGCGAAATAATATGGCTCTGGGGCCACCAAAATTGCATTGGATACGTTTCAATTCACCGATGGCTCCATCATCAAGCATGGATTTTACCGCACGGTACACAGGCATCCATCGTCGTGAATGGTTAACCGACATCACCGTTCGATGTTTCTCAACCGCCTCGATCATACGGTCTGCATCAGCCAGGTTGGTGGCAATCGGTTTTTCGCAAAAAATTGCCCGGACACCCATGGATGCGGCGTCCACGACAATGTCTGCATGTCGATTATCCGACGTCACAACGCTTAAAATGTCCGGGCTAAGGGATGCTATCATCTGCCGATAATCCGTAAATCCCTGAAGCCCCGGATAGATTTCAGACCAGTGGTTTTTTGTCTCTTCAATCAGTTGTTCATTAAGATCACAGATCCCAACGACCGATAGCTCAGGTAAATGATGATAGGCATGAATATGGGTATGGGGCATGACGTTTCCCATACCTTGATCTCCATCTGCAAGAGGTGGTCTAGCGCCAATGCCACTTAATCCAATGATACAGACCCTGTATGATTTTTGACTCGCCATAATATTCCTTTCTTCAGCACATGATTTGGATGTTACGGTTGGGTTACTGAATACGGATGAACATTTAATTATCTCCATCATCCGAACTCTTTACATGCTTCATACCTTTATATTTCTCGCCAGTGATTAATTTGAGCCTCATCTAATTCAACGCCTAATCCAGGACCTTCAGGAGGACGAGCAAAAACAGGGCCTAATGTCAATGGGGTTTGGATCATATCTGCTTCGTGATATAGGGGCCCGAGTAAATCAGCTGGATAGTGTTCACTATCAATATTATGGCATGCCGCTGCCACATGGAGCATAGCTGATGTGGCAATCCCAAGTTCCAGGTTGCTCCCCATGTGACAGACCAGGCCAGCAGCAGCAGCCACATGGCTAATTTCTATAGTTTTTCCGATGCCACCATGTTTGCCGGGATACACGCTTAAAATATCGGCGGTATGCATTTTACAAATTTGCCAGGCATCATGTAAGGTAAATACGCTTTCATCAGCCATAATGGGAATGGAGGTGGAGGTCCGGAGATGAAACAGGTCATCGTCAAATTGAGGGGCAATGGGTTGTTCTGCAAAAATAAGATCGAGAGGCTCCATGGCCTTTAGCATCCGCCGGGCTACTGCCGGGGGCCATCCGCCATTCGCATCAATGCCGATCTGTATATCTGGCCCGGCCAGATCCCTAACCGCTCTGACCCGTTCCAGGTCTTTTTCAGGATCAAGGCCCACTTTGACTTTCAGGCATTTTACCCCCCATTCGAGAAATTGCTCGGCAAGGGACAGGGCTTTCGGCACATCGAAAGCACCCACGACCATTTTCATGGGGATATCTTCACGGACTTTGCCACCCAGCAATTGATACACCGGGATACCCGCGGCCTTACCAGCCAAGTCCCACAATGCCATTTCAACCGCAGCTTTTGTGAAGGGATTCAGCGTCATTGTCTTATGGAGCTGTCGAGATAATGTATTTAATTGGGCCGGGTCATGTCCAATGAGGACGGGGGATATGAGATCTCGAACTGCAGCGACACAACTGGCGGAAGTCTCCCCACTCCATCGAGGCGAAAGGGTGGCCTCCCCCAATCCAATGTGGTCTTCATCCGTATGGATTTTTATAATAACATAGGGTGAGTCAATGTGCTCACCATGGGCGGTCTTCGTAGTCATGCCCTGTTTCAATGGGACAAGAATAGGAATGGGTTCGATGTGTGTAATTTTCATAATAGAGGTCCGGACTACGGCATCAACCATTGGTCAAGATGTTCAGCAACAAAGGTGTCATCATTCAATTGAGGATACGCGTGATACACCCGATCAATTTCTTCAGCTTGACCGGGAGATAAACGTTCATCGGGATTTAAACACCAGATGCCATCTAATAGCCCCTGTCGACGCAAAACTTCGTGGATGCCTGGAATACAACCAGCAAAATTGTGGGCTGGATCAAAGAATGCCGCATTACAATCGGTCACCTGAATTGCCTCAGTTAATAAATGTTGGGGTATGGAATTGTTTGAAGCAACCGCATCCTGACAGGTTTGGAGCATGCGTACGGCTTGATGGGTCCATACCGCCCAGTGACCCAGTAATCCGCCTTTTAGTTGGACGTCCACTTTCTGTTCCTGATTCTGAAAGGCGTGCACCGTCAAAAGATCCATGATGATATTATCGTCGTTTCCAGTATATAGAGCGATCTCGTCCATTTTTCCGGCTTCTGCAATCGCCCGGATAACATCAAGCGTTTGGTATCTGTTGAACGTCGCAATTTTTATGGCAACAATATGGTCCAGTTCTACAAAGCGGCGCCAAAAATCAAACGAGAGTAAACGGCCCCCGACGGCGGGTTGAAGATAAAACCCAAATACAGGAATGATCTCAGCCACTGCTTTACAATGTAAAATAAGTTCATCATCCGTGCTCTCTTTCAGGGCTGCAAGGCTGAGCAGACCTGCATGGTATCCAAGAGACATGGCCATCGAAGCCTCTTTCGTAGCCTGTTTTGTCTCCCCGCAAATCCCGGCCACTCCGATAAACTGATCTGATGCTTCCTTTTCCATGACATCCATGGCCAGCGCAAGCACCGGCTCATACAATCCAATATCTGGATCTCGGATTTCAAACTGCGTGGTGTGGACACCTACGGCCAGCCCACCAGCACCGGCGGAAATGTAGTAACGTGACAAAGCTCGTTGACGGCGTTCATCTAAACATCTGTTCCCCGTCAGTGCCAATGGATGTGCTGGAATAACACACCCAGCATGAAGCGCATCATGGACAGATATTGGAAGGTCAAGAGACATTTTTTATCCTATTAGTTCGTTGTTAGACAATTTTTTGTAATGTTGATGCCCATCTTCCTAAAACGATCCCGTCCTGGAATCATACTTTGTTGGTTTGCCCAAACTTTTGCCCTCGATGCTTACCCAGTGGGCCACCCATTCGATCATTTGATCGGTAGAAATCGAGGGATATCCAGATTGATCAAAGAGGTCCTGCGCATCACCCAGCAGGGCATTATCCTGTTCTTTACCTGTAAAAATGGGGAATTTACCCAACCGATCTGCCAATTTACTGGAGACATCTCGAATAGATAGTACTTGCTGGCCCGTAACGTTAACTACGGTTGCTGGGCTTTCACAAGTCGGAAAGAGTCTGGCAAGATAGGCATTCGCATCACCCTGCCAGATCTGATTCACATATCCCATACTTAGATCGATCGGTTCATTTTGGACAATTTTCCAGGCGATATCATGAAGGATGCCATACCGTAATTCCGTGGCATAAAATAGACGTACGAGGGTTAACGGCGTACCTTGCTTTTGAGAGAAATAGGCGGCGATACGCTCACCGCCAAGCCGTGATTGGGCGTATTCACCAATTGGACCAAGTTGGTCGCTCTCCTTCGCCCCTTTTGTCTCGGAAGTAGTATAGGCATAAACATTACCTGAACTGACATACACGATTCTGGAATGGGAAAATCTCTGCAGGACGCGGCCGGGCAGCCAACTGTTCATCGCCCATGTCATGGATTCATTTCCGGTGGCCCCAAACTTGAACCCGGCTAAAAAAAGGATATTCGGTACATCTGGGAGACGGTCGAGGGCCTCATCATCCAGAAGGTCTGCTTGTATGGTTGAAACACCTGTTTTTTCCAGACGTTCTCGCAAATCAGAATCATTGAAACGCGACACGCCGGTGACCTTATTGCATCCGGCCCTGACAAACAATTGTGCAAGCGTTGGCCCCATTTTTCCGCCAACGCCTAAGATTAATACGGGCCCATCCAACTTAGCCACTGCTTCAATAACTGCCTCTGATGGGGTCGTCATCTGGTCAATGAGCCCATCTTCAGTTGAAATTAGGTCGGTCAAATTTTCTCCCCCGTCGAGGCTGGGTCAAGATATAATAGTGAAGACTAAAGTATTAACAGGAAAACCTTCTATACGTCGATGAAAATGCAGGTCAACATGCCATTTTAACCCATATCCACATTAAATTGGCGCCTGCTCGAAATAATCCGCTGAAGCGAAATATCTGAACATGCCAAATCCTTTAGCAAGGTCTCTATCTGACCAAACTAGGTCCGTTTCACAATAAGAGACTGATCCATGCCCCGGAGGTGAACATTCTGGATGAGAAATAAAATCTGCCCGCGGCCAGATACTGCTGTGTCTGAAACATAGACCTTGCAGAAAATTATCCCGCATAAAATCTCTCATATGTGAAAAGGTGCGTTGGAACGCGGTGCCCTGTCCCCAAACGACATATGGGGTGAGATTATTACCGAGTGTCTGAATTTCAGCGGTCGAAAGAGGCACATCATCCTTAAAAAGCATGGCATCACAATTAGGATCAACCATTGCCCATTTTTGATGCTCATCAAGCCAGACTTCAGCGACAAAATGGCCATTAGATCCATTAGGTGTGCCCATCAAAGGCACACACCGAGCCTGTATAGCGAGCGCTTGACAGAAACTCACAAAGGCGACCGTATAATGAACACACATGACAATCGGACGCTGATTATTATGACCCTTTTGGGTAGATCCCCAATTCAAAATGGTCTCCGCATCCCAGGGACCATATTGAGCTGCTCCACCCGATCCGGAATGTTCCCATCCCATGGATATCCAGCTCGCCAGCAGACGAATTTGGTCTATTCTCCGGGAAGCACGATGGATTTTAGGTGGGATAATCTTTCGTAAATCATCGAGGCGCGGGTGCCCGGCATTCTCCCAGATCATCGGTGGTGGTGCAGGATCATTGCCTTCTTCTAACCTTAATCGAACACTATATTCACCTCTGACGGCATTTAAGTAGCCCATACGATTACAACGCCAGGTCTCGCCTGCATCATCGCTGATCGCACTCTTAGGCTCAGCTTGACCTGCTTCCAGGGCAAGGGCCCAACCGTTCATAGCAGAGGTCTCTGTCCATAACACTATGCTATTCGGCCCTTTGCGCAAATCATCAGCAGAGATCGGGATGATATACCATTTGTAGATAGTGTCATCTTCAGGGAGAATATCTTTTTGTTTGGTACCGTTGATGTGAAGATGAAGGGGGTTATCATCAAGATGATCTGGTTTTGCGAGAATATACAGGGTAGCTTCATGCTGCGTTTCAGGAATATTCAGGTTGATCTTTGCATGTCTGAATCGCGTTAATTCTTCACATAGTGTGGGTATCACCCGGCCTTCTTCATTGTGATATAGTTTGCTCATTTCGCCCTTTCCTCTGATGCTATTCTTCGCCTTTTCCTCTGGCGCTATCCGGTCCGGACTTCTTTAGGCTCTTGAGGTTGTTGGGTACCCAATTTACCGATTGCCTATCAGCAATCATGTCTCATGACAGATTAGAAAATTAAACCTGCGATCTTCAAGGGGTTGCTATTGTTGTAGAATCAACCTATCCATTTCATTAGATAATATCAATATCCATCCAATCGTCAAGATATGTCCTTATTTTAAAATAGAAAGCATGATTTTTATATATATAACGACCGGTCGCAATCTCCAATGAGATATGGGCTTGACATTTAAACAGGTAAATATAGTTTAAGACTTAATGTGAATATCTGACCAAGTATTTATACCATTCAAAATATTGGATATATGAAAATGCCTCTCGCCTCCCAACATACTCGGCGCATATTGATCGCAGACGATGTCGATGTGCTCTCAGAACTCATGGCGACCGTGCTCGAAGGTGATGGATTTGAAACAGAAAGAGCGCGTGATGGGGAGGATTGTCTTGAAAAGGTATCCATATTTAAACCAGATTTAATTCTCCTGGATTTAATGATGCCCAAGATACATGGGTTGGATGTCTTGAAACAGCTTAAGGCAAACGAGGATACTAAACATATTGGTGTGATTATCTGCTCTACCAAAACATTTAAAACTGAAATTGAGCAGGCCTACGAATTCGGGGCTTATGAATTTCTATCGAAGCCATTTCAAGAACAGGATCTCTTACGTCTGGTCCACCGCTTTTTTTCAAACAACGCCGATTCTTCTAAAGAAGCAAAAAATCAAATACAAAAGGCTATAGAGGGCGAAATATTTCGCCCTCAGCTTGAGGGTAATAATGGTTGGTTCCAGTTATGGGGCACGCGCGCTTCAATTCCAATATCAGGTCCCCGATATGTTCGACATGGTGGGAATACGACCTGCTTGGAAATGAACTACAATGGCGAACGTATCATTATCGATGCCGGGTCTGGTATTCGCGATCTTGGTTTGTCCCTCATATCGGAAGGACCTCAAACCTTACATATATTTATCACCCATACCCATTGGGATCATATCCAGGGATTTCCATTTTTTGTACCAGCCTTTATTCCGGGGTACAAAATCCATCTTTACGCATCTCCTAACTTAGATAAAGATATTGAATCCATTTTTCGTGGCCAATTAGACCGGGCCTACTTTCCTGTTCAAATGGAGGATATGCAAGCTCAATTTCATTTCCATCACTTTGATACAGATCCCATTCAAATCGGGGACATGACGGTATCCTGGGAATACACGGTCCATCCAAGTGCCACCGTTGCTTATAAAATAGAGTTTGGTGGAAAAGCCCTCGCCTTTGTACCTGATAACGAATTTTTAAAAGGATATCTGGGGTCACCGCACGACATTACCTTGGATCATGAACTTGCGGCGATCAATACAAAATTGATAAATTTTTTAACAGGTGTGGATGTCCTTATTTCTGAGGCACAATATTCAAATGAAGAATACATCGATAAAATCGGTTGGGGGCACAGCTCTTTATCCAATGCTTGTGCACTTGTCAAGTTAACCAACCCCAAACATTGGATTGTAACCCACCATGATCCAATGCATGACGATGATTTCCTTCGGGATAAATTAAACCTCACCCGCCAATTGCTCCAAGATCTAGATTTGTCCATCCCCGTAGAACATGGTCACGATGGACAAATTCAGTTCTTTTAACCCTCGCACATTTCCAGTAAAAATTCTTTTCCACCATAATAATTGATGACAGGCCTTGTTTTGTCGTTGTAATAAGGAGGTTCTATGCGTGCCTTTCTCGTTGGTCAGGATGGCCTCTATGAATCTGATTTACCTCTACCAGGGGATCCAGATCCTTCCGATGTATTAATTCAAACTAAAGCCATTTCATTGAATTACAGAGATTTACTCGTTGCCGCAGGTAATTATGGAAGGGTCATGTGTAACCCATTTATTGCTGGATCTGACATGGCAGGTACGGTGATAAAAGTCGGAGATCAGGTCACGGGGTTTAAAGAGGGAGATTCGGTGCTCAATGCTCCCTTCAGAAATTGGCCGGCCGGCAAAATCAATGCCGATTGGATGGGGACTCTAATTGGGGGTGCAGGCATCGACGGGGTCCTCGCGGATCAGGTATGTTATCCTGCTGGAGCGCTTGTACATATGCCTGCTCAATATTCATTTCAAGAGGCTGCAACCCTTCCAATTGCTGGTTTGACAGCGTGGGCGGGGGTAATGACCCATGGACGGGTAAAACCTGGGGAATGGGTCCTCCTCCATGGTACCGGTGGGGTCTCCATTTTCGCCGCACAGATTGCCAGGATTGCGGGGGCACGGGTCATTTTGTCCACCTCAAGTATAGAAAAAGCCCGGCTGGTAAAAGATCGATTTGGCGTCATGGAAACTATCGATTATAAGGAAAATAATTGGCCAAAAAAAGTGCGAAATATAACTGGAGGACGTGGGGTTGATCTTGTGGTTGATGTGGCTGGGGGACAAACCTTTACTCAGTCCGTCAAAGCATGTGCCCTAAACGCCAGAATCTCTTTGATTGGCATTTTGGACGGGTATGAAAGCGTTTTTAATCCATTTGATATTATTGGGAGACAAATTCAAATTCGCGGGATATACATGGAGTCTACCCAGGAATTGAAAGCCTTCGTTCAAGCCTGCGAGGTGGCAGGCTTGAAACCTTGTATAGACCGTGTATTTCCAGGAGATAACGCCTTGGACGCTTATACCTATCTTGAGTCCAGAAAGCATATAGGAAAAGTCGTGATTGATATGACGTTATGAGATAACAAGCGCACGTTTGTTATCTGTGACTTGGCCGATACATGCCGCCTGATCATACCCGATCTTTTTTAAATCTTCAAGAACCAGATCGAGTTGATCGGGTGGGACCCCCGCGATAAGACCTCCTGAAGTTTGTGGATCATATATAATATCGTCATTCAACGATTCCGGTTTTTCTACATTCCATCGATTCACTAAATGTTCCCTATTGGACGGGGCCAGGGTACTTTGAACACCCTTTTCAATGCATGCCCTTGTTCCGGTATATGTTGGGATGTCATCCGATACAATTTTTGCGCCAACATCACTGCTATCCAACATTTCGACAAGATGGCCACCGAGTCCAAATCCGGTGATATCGGTAACCGCTGTAATTCCATTTTTTTTAAACACATTTGCAGCAGGGCCGTTAGACTGTAGCATCCCATTAAGAATCCCATCCATCCATCTGCCCTGTGATTTGAAATGCATATCTGCCGCAAGAATAATACCGGTTCCAATCGGCTTGGTTATTACGATTGCCTCTCCTACTTTCAGATTTTCTTTTTTTAAAATCGTATTTCTATCCGTGAGTCCGTTCATCATGATGCCAAGGGCAGTTTCGGCCCCCTCACTGGTATGGCCCCCGATAATTGTCAAGTTCATGCAAGCTGCTTCATCGGCCAGACCGGTCATCATTTGTTTTAAATCATCGGCAACAAGATGTTTGGCAGCGAATGGTAATGTGGCCATAATTAACGCAGAATGGGGGCCCCCCCCATGGCAAATATATCTGATGCAGCATGAACAAGCAAAATGCGACCAAAGGTGTATAGGTCTTCAATAAAAGCACGAAATCCATCAATGGTTTGCACCAACAATTTATCTTTTGGCAAAGTGAGAATAGCGGCATCGTCCGCATCGTGAATACCAACCTGCACCTGTGGATTGGGATGAATGGGCAGGCCATCGAGCACACCGGTCAAAACGGTCGATCCAACCTTAGCTCCACATCCAGCGCAACGCATCACTTCTTGCTCTGCATTTAAGTTTTTATTTGGCTTCTCCACTAACTGATTCATAGCCGGAAAATAAGCTGGATCAAATATCTTCATCCAGCGACGATCTATCCAATCTTTTAAGCGCCAGACCAGAGGACCATGTAATGCGATGTTACGCCAACTTGCGATGGCATTTGGGGTCCCGCACGTCTTTCAACATATCGTTCAGCGGATCAATTTCACGCTTTTTACGCTCTTTAATAATTCTTCGCGTGACCAACCACATATCTTTTTCAGCCCGAAAATATTCTCGACGTACACCCGGGCGGATCTCCTTATAAAGTAAGGCCCAATCAATGAGGGATCGGATGTTCATATTCGCATTCCCTCTGGATATCAGGAGTCGTTCCATAATCTGATCTGTGCTGAGTGGCAATGGAGATATCAGGAGTAAGGCATGAATCTGTGCCATAGTTCGGTTAATGCCCCATTGCGTCGCCAGGGTTCCCCAGGTATGTATAAAGTGGGATTTCGCGTCATTAAGATGCATGTTGGCTGGACCTTCCTGACATCGACTTCAATTCGTTATTCCTTGACAAACCATTAAAATAAATCAGTTAGTATTGGATTAATTTACATCTTTTTACATGGGTACAGATAACTTTCTAGAGTAAAAAATAGCTCACAATTAGCACCAGGTGTTAAAGAAATATTATGTCCAAAAATACCAGTGTGGACCAGTTATGAAACCTTTTTTATTATTTATATCCATCGCATTTGTTTGTATAGGATCCATTTGGTCTTTGCGTGATGGCGAGGAAATATATACCCCCAACAGTTCCCTTTCGATCCCCGTGGTGGGTACAGTTGAATTCAGGGCTATATCACCAAAATGGCTTGAACTCACATATATTAACACCGTCGATGGCCAACAACCGCCGAAAACATGGCATTGGGTGGATGAAAACAACACCCTGCATTTGCCAGCCTTCGATGACCTTGAAATTAACATCAATGGAAATAAAGCATCGATTGGCCGTTTGGGATTTAAGCGTCGGGTCAGGTTCGCATCCCATAAAAAATATGATCTGCGGATCCGGAATCAGTTGTTCATAGAATTGAATGCGGAGATCTCAGATCAAGATCAGGTGGTTCTGTTGGACCCTCGCCAGCAATTGGGCCTTGATCAGAAGCGTTGGCAAGTGGATGTAGCGTCAGATAGATTGTCCCCCGTGATCCATGTAAACCAGAATGGATATTATCCAACCTGGTCAAAAAAAGCCATGGTCGGGTATTACTTGGGAAATCTGGGCGAATTGACTATTCCGGAAGGGACCCCCTTCAGAATTGATTCCGTATATGATAAAACAACCCTATATGAAGGGGAATTAACACATCGACCGGATAAAGGGTATGAATATCCCGTATTACCTTATCAACTGGTGTATGAAGCTGACTTTTCTTCGGTTACGACGCCGGGTGAATATCGCCTGATTATACCAGGTCTTGGCGCGTCCTGGCCGTTTTTCATCAATGATGGCGTACCTGCTATGATGGCGAGAACCTATGCCCTTGGATTATATCACCAGAGATGTGGGGTCGATAACCGGCTCCCCAATACAAGATTTTCACATGATATCTGTCATGTGAAACCTGTAGAGATCCCAACGGCAAATTTTGCAAAAGTCAACCGTCATCTAAGCGAAATGTCCAAGCGTGGAAAAAACGATCCCAAACAAATTGCACCGGTCCTTTCGTCGGTCGATGCGGCCCTGTATCCCTTTATCCGTCGTGGATCAATTCAAGCACAGGGTGGTCATCATGATGCAGGTGATTATAGTAAATATACCATCCATTCTGCTCAGTTTATTCATCATTTGGTTTTCGCAGCTGATGCCTTTCCTCAAGTGATATCGCTGGATAACCTGGGTTTACCAGAAAGTGGCGATGGTATCAGTGACCTCATACAGATAGCCAAATGGGAGGCGGATTTTTTACTCCAGATGCAGGATGATGATGGTGGATTTTACTTTCTGGTATATCCACGGGATCGAAAATATGAAACGAATGTTTTACCAGAAAATGGTGACCCTCAAGTTGTTTTTCCAAAAAACACATCTGCCACGGCAGCAGCAAGTGCCGCTCTTGCACAAATCGGTTCATCTGACTATATGAAGCGTACTTTTCCGGAAGAATCAAGGCGGTACCTTAAAGCTGCTTTGAAGGGGTGGCAATTTATTGAAAACGCCCACCGAAAATTCGGGACAGAAGGTGCTTATCAGAAAGTCACGCATTATGGTGATGTATTTGGTGATGAGGATGAACGGGTGTGGGCAGCAACTGAATTGTACCTGGCGACAGGCCAGAAACAGTTCCATAAATACATCCTTGACCATTTTAATCCCTCCGATCGGGCGACGCAACGTTGGGGCTGGGTTCGACTATATGGAGGGTTTGGTAACGCGATCAGGAGTTATGGCTTCGCTTCAAAAAGTGGCCGGCAATCCCTGGATCAGCTTGATCAGGTCTATTTGAAACGGTGCATGGAACAGATCATAGCCGGGGGCGAGGACCAGGCTAATTATGCAGCCGGAAATGCTTATGGCATCAGTTTCCCAATGGAAACCAAACGCTTTAAAACGGCTGGCTGGTTTCTTGCCATGGATGCTGCATTTGATATCGTGGTGGCATCAACCATAAATAAAGATAGGTGGTTTGAACACATTTTAACCAATGCCTCTTTTGAAGGGGGCGTAAATCCAAACAACTTGTCTTTTGTTACAGGAACGGGTTGGCAACATCCGGTTGAAATTGTTCATCAAGTGGCACAAAATGATAACCGTTTTTTACCGCCAACGGGTATTCCGATTGGTAATATTCAACGGAGTTTCGAAGGCCATAAACCCTATGGCCGGTATTTAAATAATCTATCCTTTCCCCATGATGAGGATGAAATATCGCCTTACCCTTTTTATGATCGATCTGGAGATACATTTAATACCCGAACGGAAGCGACCATAGTAAAACAAGCGAGAGGCTTAGCAGGGTATGCATACTTGATGGCGAAAACTGAGTATAAAAATCAAAAATGGGAAACCCGATCTCTCACCATAAAAGGGTTGCCGGAAAGCATAGCCAGGGATACGGTGTACCCGTTAGAGGTAAATGGGCTTGGGATAAATATGAGTCAAACACGCATCCGGTGGGAATCATCAGTGACCGGTCCATATATGGGGCAAACATTCCCCTTCAAATCCACCGAGACGAAAGATGGTTGGATCGAAGCAGAAGTATTATGGCCCGACGGGCATCGCAGTTTTATAAGGCGAGACTATCGCATGTAGGTAAGAGGTGGAGGTAAATAATTAGAGATATGTCGGGTGATGCAAACCCCATCAGCTCAATAGACGTATGATGTTGATAGATTATTTTCTAATAACCGGTCGTAGCTCTGGACGTAAACATTTGAAAATAATACCTATCTTGTTATATAAAATCTTAAAATAAAAGGAGTCGAAATGGCATTTAATATAAAAAAGAGGGGAAAATTAACTTATTATTATCATGGAGATCATCCTGTTTTATCTGCCATAGTGACGGAAACTCAAGCAGACGGAGATTTGAAAATTTACCTGGCTGGATTGACGGGAGGGTATTCCGCTCAAGGGGTGCTTCAACTCGATGAACTGGTCAGTATGGACCCGGATAAAGAGATTCCCCTGGTTTTTTTAAGTTGGGAAAGATGGCTACAGGAAGCTGAAATTTGTGACTCATTGAAACAAATTGATTTTGTCGAGGTGCATGCCTTCGGTTGCCAACCTAAATCTCCAAATCCTCTCGTAGACGCCGTAGGTTATGCCGCCGAACAGGATCGTTTGCGAGAGGCTTATTCCAGGTCATATAGTTCATTTTTTAAAGATTATCTGCCTGATAACGGGGTGCCATGTCGATTCACCGTACATTTAGTAGATGTCCCTGACAAAGCGGCGTCCTATGAATTTTATTCAACGGCATTATGGCAAAAGGCTTTGCAATAATGATCGACTCTACATGTGGTTTGAATGATGCAGGGCCACATGTAGAGTCTTATTTCAGGGGGAGGTAAAGGGAAAAGTCAGCGTAGCAGTGGTCCTTCCTGTGTTGACAAAACCAAAACGCCAAGTTCTTAAAATACTTGTGATTCGCTGGACAAACCTGCTGTTTTTAATCGTGTCTTCGAGGATATCTATCTGGCTAACCCATCCGTTGGCTTCTATGGTCAATCGGACTTTGATCACACCTTCCAGAGTTGGATTTAGCTTTAAAGCATTTTGATATTGTAATCGTAACACGAGCATATTACTGTTGACCACCCTCAAAAGATCACCCTCTCCCCGCCCCTTCATTGTCGATTGTTCTGAAATAGAAAATGAGGTCGGGTCGATATCTACCTGACCCGAAAGTCCGTTGGATTCATTTTTGATCTGACCTGGCCCTGATGTTTTAAGTCCATATTGATATAGATTTGAGGCGGCTTGCTTCAATTCGCCGAATATCCCATTTTCCCCACGTTCGAAACCCAGGTTCTCGGTTTCCCCCTCATGCGATAAATCCACGCTCATATTGGTTGAGCCCTGTCTCCTGATGCCCGTGACCTGACTAAATTTTTCAGTCAGGTTTCCATTTACCATGGATGCAGCAGGGGATCTACTTTCCATCCCGTTTTGGAATGAAGTCGTAAGTCCAGCCGAACTTTGAATGGCATCATTAAGTACTAGATTTTGCATATTTTTTACTGAGGGTCTAACTCTTCGGATTCGATCGGGTAGGGAATCATATGCTCCAATATCTCCTGACGGTTGAACGATAGAATTAGATCCGGGCGTACCGGAATTTGCGTTCAAAATAGATTCGGAGTTTGCCTTGGGCTTTAATGGCATGGGAGGAAATTGAATCCCTACCGTCGGTGGTTTTACCTGGCTGGCCCCCGTGGGAGTATATAGGTTTGAGACTTTTATATCCGCCATGGGCAGGGATGAAAAATAAGCAATAAATATAATCAGTGATACATACCCTAACAGCCCATACCCTACTAATTTCCAGTCAAATTGTTGAAATCCGTTACGCTTTAATTCAAATGGAATGATCGGTGATGTTTGCGTGATGACGTGTGACATGATGACACCTCCAAATTGTGTTTTACACGATGATCAGCACTGACGAAGACTCACCCAAGCTTGCTGCGGGGAGTCTTCATTTATGAGCATTTTTTACAGACACCTATTTAACTATTCAATAATCATGCCAAAAGAAATTTAATTGCATAACCTATTGAAAATAATAGAAAAATGTACAGACTCACTGGAAAGGGTCATTTTTTATTAGCCGAAATCGGCCTATGGCTTAGCCGTAATTGGTTAAAGATTGGAAATGAAGAGGTTATTACAGGCTTGACACAACAACAGATCTGCTTAACATATCCTATACATTTATTTTACCTGGATTAATTTGATCTAAAGGAGCCGTTCATGACCGCGCTGTCCCCCGATGAGAAGATAGAATCACTAAAGCAGTTTGATACCCCCTCCATTACAAATGTTGTGGCCACCTATCCGAATCACCCTTTGTGTTTGGGGCTATATAATCCGTGGACCGAAAACTGGTATACGGATCAGTCGATTAAGTGTATGTACCCGGAATTGGGGCGCGTGGTCGGGTATGCGGTCACTTGTGTTTTTGGCCTGCCCGATCCAAACTTCAACAATCTTTCTTTTTTAGATGTGGTCGACGCGCTTGATGCAGCACCAAAACCCACCATCCTCGTGATTCATCAGAAGTTTCCTCCTGAGATCGCCGGCAAGGTGGGTCTGGCAGGGGGTAATATGACCGCGGCAGCTAAAGCAGTGGGTTGTGTGGGCGTCATCTCAAATGGACCATCCCGGGATATCGATGAGATTCGACCCATGAATATCCAATATTTATTAAGTGGGGTCTCTCCGGGCCACGGTGACATGGCGGTTCATGCGGTTAACGTACCCGTTTCTATCGGTGGTATGGATGTGGCGCCAGGAGAGATCATCCACATGGATGAAAACGGGGCATGCAAGTTCCCAGGTGACCAGCTGGATGCTGTTTTAGAAAATGCAATCGCCTTACAGGCAGAGGAAGAAAAACGGATTACAGCCCTGCAGAAAGCCACAAACGCTACGGAGGTCAGAGCGATCATGGGTGGACATTCCTATGGTGACGATAAAAGTAAGGATTAAGGGTCTATGAAATGTGTCTTTATTGTCCTTGATACCGTTAGGAGAGATTATTTAACGGCCTATGGCAGCGACTGGGTGCAAACACCGAATATTACCCGTCTTGCTGAACGCGGCATTACATTCGATAATCATTGGGTGGGTTCTTTGCCCTGTATGCCCGCGCGCAGGGAATTTATGACAGGCAGGCATAATTTCCTTGACCGGGGTTGGGGACCTATAGAACCGTTTGATGATACACTCCCGGGCGAACTCCGGAAAAAAGACATCTTCACCCACCTTTTGACCGACCATTACCACTATTTTGAATTGGGTGGGGAAAATTATCATACCGCATTTAATACGTGGGATTTTCATCGAGGACAGGAAAATGACTGGTGGGCATCACATGTAGATCGGATGGCTCTTCCAGATCATCTCGGCCAACTTTCGCCACAAAATTTTGGTAACAGATTACGGCAACAGAATGAAGAAGATTTTTCAGGACCGAAGACGGCGCAGGCAGCTATAGATTGGCTTGACGTAAACAAGGATGCCGACAATTGGTTTGTTCAAGTCGAAATTTTTGATCCACACGAACCTTTTTATTGCACAGATAAATATAGAGAGATGTACAACGATACCTATAATGGGCCCTTATTTGATTGGCCTTCTTATGATGAAGTTCATGAATCACCGGATGCCGTTGAACATATTCGAAAATGTTATGCCGGATTGTTAACGATGACTGATCATTGGGTGGGAAAAATATGTGATAAACTTGAATCATTAGATCTATGGGATGATACGCTTGTAATATTTACAACGGATCATGGCACCATGCTGGCAGAACACGCCTACTGGATGAAAAATATCATGCCCTTGTATAATGAAATCGTGGGGATTCCCTTGATTATGAGTTTACCTGGGGATGTCATGGCCGGAACGCGCTCGGAGGCTTTAACACAAACGATTGACTTGATGCCAACCATCCTGGATTATTTTGGTTGTTCACCGCCACCGCATGTCCAGGGGCAATCGATATTTCATATATTGGATGGGCAGAATACCAGACAAGATCTGATATTCGGTTATTTCGGTATGGCTTTGAATATAACGGACGGTCGTTTTGTCTATATGAGAAATCCTGTAAATGCTGACGCGGGCCCATTGTTTGCATACACCGCGATGCCTACGGGCGGGTTAAAACAGTGGTATCCCCGTGAGGTATACGACCGGGTGGAGATGGGACGATATTTCAGTCACACGTATAATCTCCCCATGTATAAAATTCCCACAACAGGCAAAGTGCCCAGGCATCATCCTGATGAAAAATCATATGCGGGGCGTAACCAGATATTTGATATTAGAGACGATCCTGAACAGATACACCCTATTTCTGACACTAAAATGGAAGCAGATTTAGCTGATCGAATGCGAAATCATCTCGCTGCCAGTGAGGCACAAACCGAGCAATATACACGCCTTGGCCTATAATATCTCAGATAAAAAACAAGAATTAATAATCCGAGTATTGGGAAAAACTGGTCCGGTCTTCCGCGAAAGACCCTATTTATGGGATACAGCTTTAGGTGGGTAAAACCTATGGATTATATCACCATGCCTGATGATCTGGTTAATCGGTGTACACCATTTCAAAAACAGTTATTAGGTGTTGTAGATGACGCCTTGAGCTATTATCTTCCGGTAGATGAAGATGTACCGCGAAAGGCATTGTTAACAGGAACCTCGGAATAAACCGGCTTGCCCGGCACAGTCCGATTATTTTATCATCATAGCTCAGGAGGGCAGGATAGATGTGGAAACAAATGCTTGTTATGGCTTGTCTGATAACCGTCGGCGTCTTAACGACCAAATCCGCTGATGCTGGCGTAAACATTCTTGCCGGTATCAGTACACAGGCTTCTATTCCATCCACGGTTTTATCAACAAAAGATAATGTGGGTGTGATGGTGACGGGTCGTTATCTGAAAAGTTTTCTACCCTTTGTATCGGTTGGGCAAAGCGTCGGCTATGTCCGGTTATCAGGAAAACAAACGGTTGGCAGCGTCGCCTCAGATGGTGTAGGACTATCCATTATTCCCATTTTGACCATGGTACAATTGGCACCACCCACCCCAGGTATAAAGCCCTATGTGAATGCCGGGTTGGGATTATACTATCTTTCTACGGGTTCAGCGACGTTCACCTCCCTTCTCGCCACGGCGATACCGGGCGCGAGTTCGACTAAATTCGGTTTTTCAGCAGGTGGGGGCGTAATTTTTGGTTTCCCCGGCCCCATAGACTTTCAGGTGGATGTCTCATATCACAATATCCAGACCGACGGATCAGCTACTTCATTTGTGGGTATCCAAGCAGGTCTTCAGATAGGATTATTTTAATATTAAGATCGGCGTTTATATCATGGCCTGATAGGTTGATGGTCTGATTTGTTCCAGGTTGCATCAGTCAGACCTTCAACCCGTCAGGTAATATCCTCGCCATGTCAAATACCCTTCTGTTGATATCCGACGAACACAATCCTTTTTACTCCTCCGTATATGGTCATCCATTTGTCCAGACGCCAAATATGGACTGGTTAGCTCAGCAGGGAACGGTGTTTGACAATGCCTATTGCCCTTCGCCGCTTTGTATGCCTTGTCGATCTGCCTTTATGACCGGTAAACGGGTTCACCAAATTCAAAGTTATAATAATTGTGCGATAAACCTCGACCTAGGCATGGCCACCTATGGCCGCATTCTGGCTGAGCAGGGTGTCCATACTGTTCATATAGGTAAAACCCATGTATATTCCCCTGATAGCAAATTAGGGTTCAGTGAAATGATCCGTCCCGGAGACCATGGGTATCCTGGTGATACGGAAATCGGACGGCATCCGCTTCAAGTGCGACACCATGCATGTCACCGAGCAGATGGTTATGGCCTAGACCCGTTGTATCTGAATACCGATTTAGGTCATGTTGAATCCGCAATCCAATGGCTCACCGCAGCCATAAAACGCGGAACACCCCATGGACACTGACCGTAAACTTGAATTATCCACACTTTCCGCATTATGTCTCCCAGGATCTTTGGGATCTCTATCCCGAAGGAGAGGATCTTCCAGAATTTGGTATCCATGAAGATTCAGCCGGCCATCCGAGGGCGGAGGATATGCGGACCCATTTTGAGCTGGATGGCTTTACAGAGGCGCAAGTGCGTGGTCAGCGGCGAGGTTGTCTTGGATGTGTGACCTTCATAGATCAACAGATCGGGCGCTTGATTCAAGCATTAAAAACATCAGGCCAGCATGACGAGACAAACTTCATTTATACCTCAGATCATCATGATTTGTCATCTCGACCGAGCATTGCGAGTGGAGAGAACTATTCATAGTCGGCTCGAATAAGATCCCTCGGCTTCGCTCGGGATGACATTATATGGGCTTTTTCATTTTTTATCGTGAACTGTTAACAAAAGATTTACATCGACAATGAAAGGGATCCATGTCTACCAAACGATTTTTAGGCATTACCGTATTGGCTGATTTTATCATCAATGAAGGTGTGGATGGTGTATTGGACAATCTGGTCGATAGAGCTGGAGCCACTGCAGTGGCGTTGAATCCGACGGTAACGGCACCCTCGACTGAAGGGGAGGGTGCGTTTCAACCGCCGTCAGATGCTGGCAGCAGTCCCCGCCTGTTCGATCGACCTCTATGGGGAAAGCGTGCGTTATGGGTGCAAAGTGCCCCGAGTTATGAACCCAACGTGTCCAATTACAAGGATACACCGTACAAACCAAGGAAGGCTAACGACCTAACGGCCCAATATGGCCATCTCATTGAAAAGTTTATCAATGCCGCGCTCGATCGTGGCCTTAAAGTCTATTTTCAAATGAGTGCGACAAGGCCTTCCGGACTGATTGATACGGATCGTCCTTTACTACCCAATGGCAGACGGCCTGACCGAATGGCAGATACCGGTTGCTTGGCAAGTGATGAGATCCGATCATATAATGAGGCCTACGTCCATGATTTGCTAGAAACCTACCCGCAAATTACAGGATTTCGACCTGATTGGCCGGAATATCCGTGTTATAAATTGGATGAAGCTTTTCAAGATTTTAATCCAAAGGTAAAAGTCTGGGCGGAACGCGAGGGTTTTGATTTCGAGGCGATAAAGTCAGACGTGAATACCTTCTACGCCTATTTACATGGCCGTTTGAAGAATCAGGATCTCACAGATCTTTTTGGTCCAAACCGTGGAAAAACAGATCTTGTGGTCTATCTAAAAAAATATCCTCGTATACTGGAGTGGCTGACTTTGAAAACAGCCTTATCCAATGATCTTATTCGTCATTGGCGAAAGATAATCACTAAATATGGTGGATCAGATAAGGAATTATCTGTAAATGCCTTTATGACACCACTCACGCTCTGGACTGGTTTAGACTTTAATGCTGCTGCAGATGTGTGTGACGCAATATCCCCGAAACTTTATACTATGCACTGGTCGGTCATGGTAGAATTCTGGGGGCGTGTTTTACTCAATAATAATCCAGGACTTGATGAAGCGATGGTCGTTAAATCGCTTGCCCATTTGTTCGACCTCGGGGACGATATTACGGCGGAGAAAATCTCAGATTACGGATATCCTGAACCCCATGAAGCCCATCCGATTCCGAATGAACCCCAAATCCGTAAAATAGAACAGGCTTATGCAGAAGTGAATGGTAAGGCCTTGCTCACACCCTTAATGCATGGATATGGACCCTTAGACGATTTCGCAAGACGGTTTAAGATCGTCGCAGACAGCCCGGCTGATGGTGTATGGATCAATAGATATGGTTATCTCAGTGATGATAAATTGAATGCCGTTGGAAAAACATGGTGTACAATTTGAGGTTTTTTCATGATCTGTAGTACAAATCATTCTTCCCTTCTCCTCTCCATAGAACCACATTATCAACGACTGTTTTACAAGGAGCATAGATGTCCCGTCCCAATGTCTTGTTTATAATGACGGATCAGCAACGATTTGACACCATCTCAAGTTTGGGTAATGAAGATATCTATACACCAAATCTGGACCGGTTGGTGAAACGTGGAATTACGTTCAAGAATGGATATTCAACTTGCCCCGTTTGTGTTGCTGCCCGTCTAACGATCCGAACGGGATCTGAGCCGCCGACCACCCGTGTCTTCAGCAATGGCCGGTCAAATCCTGTACCAGGCCAGGCTGAATCGATAGAGGAAAGATGCGGGGATTATCTGGCGAGAACGATGAAATCACAAGGCTATCGAACATTTGGTGTTGGAAAGTTTCATGCGAACCCGTGGGATGAAGACGTCGGCTATGAGGTTCAACTTCATAGTGAAGAACTGTATGGATCTGCGGAGCAGCGGGCAGGCGATGGGTTTGCTGGTTGGATATCAAAGGAGCATGCTGAGTTTGATTACATCGAATCTCTGATGGGTGAACGGACAGAAATGTATTATATGCCACAGGTAAGTCCACTCCCCGCCCACCTGACCGTGGAATCCTGGGCAGCTGATCGTGCGGTTGAACAATTACAAATATCTGATGACAGGCCCTATTTCGGATTCCTCTCTTTTATCGGTCCCCACCCCCCATTCGCACCTCCAGTCCCATTTAATCGAATGTATGACCCGGATCGCATGTCTGACCCGGTTGTTGGACACCCATCCGTCGATCATATGGACGAGCAAATCCCTTTCATGAATAAGTTGATCTGGGCGGACGAAATAAATGACGCTTGGGCGCGTAACCTTAAGGCCAGATATTATGGTGAGATTACCTATATTGACCAATGCCTGGGACGTGTATTAGATGCGGTTGAAAACAGGGTGGATGGGGATAATACCATCATATGCTTTTTCTCAGATCATGGGGATCATCTCGGGGATCACACGGCCTGGCAAAAGGAAAGCTTCTTCGATGTTTCTGCCAGGGTGCCGTTTCTGGTCAGCTGGCCTGAAATGCTGGATCAGGGCGTTGTGAGGGATGATCTGGTTTGTCTCACCGATCTGTTCGGTATTGCAACCCATGGCGCAGGGAATACACAAACAAGGGATGGGATAGATATACTTGGTGTGATTCAGGGGTCCGCGAAGGAACGAGAGCATCTTTTTGGGTTTTATGGCGAGCCCGGGACTGATCATTTCAAGATCATGGTCCGAGATAAAATATGGAAGTATATATATATATCAAATGGAAATCGGGAGCAGCTGTTTAATTTAGAGGAAGACCCCTGCGAACTCGTGAACAGATCAGAGACAGATCGGGGTGTCGCTGCAAAATCAAGACAGGTTGCTATCAAAGCCTGTCAGCACCCTGGTGCACGGGATGCTTTAGACGGTAAGGATTTCAAATCATTTGATTATACAAGTTGGGATGCCGGTCGGATTTACCAGTTTGATCGTTCCAGAGGGGTTAACGGATTCCCGGATAAACCAGAAGATGTGCTTCGAAATTGGAGTGAAAAATCATGAATCCAATCGAAATTCTTTCGAATATTAATATCAAGACTGCAAAGTTCAACTTGGAGGCTTCTACATGTTAACCTATAGCAACCTTCCCATTTTACCCGTGAAAGTCATGGGCAGCCATGGTACGCCTGGATGGATGTGGTCGTTTCGTGATGCGATCGCTGACGGTACCGCCGGGTCGGCCGATTTTGAAGAAGCCATGACCGACGCGGCGAAACTGGCCATTCTGGATATGACAGAGGCAGGTGCAGACATTATCTCCGATGGAGAGATGTTTCGGGCCGACTTCACTTGGAACTTTCATGAGCACGTTACTGGCCTTGAACCGATTGAATTTAATCGAAAACTAGGTTATCCAGGCCCCGATCAACTGGATACTTTCAGATGTATAGCGCCCCTGGATGTTCCAAATGGATACGGCTTGAAGCGCGAGGTGGAATTTTTAAAAAGCCGGACGGATAAACCCTTCGTGATCGGTCTACAAAGTCCCGCTACCCAGGTGTTTCGAATCGATCCTGGTGATGTGTATCAGAATAAAGCTGAGTTGGCCTGGGCTATGGTACCCTATTTCAATATTGAATTAAAAAAAGCTGTCGCCGCGGGGGCACAGCATGTGCAGTTCGACGAGCCGGCTTTCTGGACCATGCCTGGTGGATATGAAGAATGGGTCGACCTCTTTAACGCGTGTGTCGATGGATTGGATCAGGCGACCATAGAAGCCCATCTATGTTTTGGGAATTTCAGAGGTCGACCAGCGACTGCAGATCGTCGGTATAGACCCTTAGCCCCACATTTTTCCAACATGAAAGCTGATGTCATTAATATGGAATTTGCCAACAGGGGCATGAATGAAGCAGATCTTTTTGCAGAGTTCGGTGGCGATAAAATCCTTTGCGCAGGGGTTATTGATGTGAAAGGCCGATCTCTCGAACCCGTCGAGGTGGTTGCTGATCGTATTCGTACCTTGTTGAAATATGTCCCCGCGGATAAACTTTGGTTGGCGCCGGATTGTGGGTTCAGTCAGACGGTACGGTGGCTCGCCGTAAAAAAATTACATCATCTGGTCCTCGCCGCTCGTATGGTCCGTGAGGAAATAGGGAGGTAGTCAATGTTGAATCTCAAATATAATGGACATGTTGATCGATATCTGCGACTCGATGATATCGATTCCATTGGCGTCTCCACCTATGCCATGCTGGACGACCTCATAAATAAGCATGATCAGAATCAATCGCTCGATCTTGCCGATTACTACCACAAAGAATTGCGCATCATGCACGATATTCTCATGACCTGGGCGCAGGATATTATCCGATTCATGATTGCGCGAGATACAGGGGTAGAAAACGAGATTGCTAAAATAACCTCTAGCGCAATTGGTAAAGCGTGGTGGGATTTTGAATTTGGAATTGCTCCCCTGAAGACATTAAAAACCCACATTAAAAGTGACCAATCTGACCAGGCCAAGCAAGCGCTTGAACGTCTATGGCTGGAATTTAAAATACCGCACGATGTGCTGGTGGCCTGGATCAATGAGATGTTAGGCTACCTGGCAGAAAAGACAGAAACCGAGGTGCTGGATTCAGTTATTGAAACACACCAGAGTATATGGGGAGACCGTTATGAAAGCTGGGATAAAATGTCCCCATGGGAAAAGGTGGCATTGACCGTCGAAGGCATGCGGGGACATCTGAGTGGTGAAAGCCGAAAAGGTGATGTAACGGTGACCGAAGAACATGATCGATTCATCATGGCGTTCGATCCATGCGGTACAGGTGGCGTGATGCGGCGTGGAGATCCTGAAACCGGGCGGGGGCCTTATCAAACGGATGGGATGAATCAAGAACCCCATGAGTGGAGCTGGGGCAAAACCGGGGTTCACTGGTATTGTAGCCACTGTGCAATTGCGATGGAATGGCTACCCGGTCGACGGCGAGGCCACCCGTTAAGGCCTCTCGACCATTCCATGGATCACAATGCACCCTGTATCTGGTACGTTTATAAAGATGAAACCGAAACGAGAGCATACCACTATCCCCGAACGGGTTTGATCAAGCCATAAATTTATTTGACCGAAAGCGATCTATTTGTTGTAACTAAAAGTATTTATTCGAGACATTCTTTAAGGCGAATATCGAGTAATTCCCACATACTCGATAAAACGCCGAATAAACCACACGTTATTGTCGCCACGGTCTGTATTTTTTTCAAATGAATCAAGCGCGGTATGGGATATGTGGGATAAAACAAGAAATTTTTCAATTTAGAGTAACTGAAATTATTAGCATATCAGAATTTATAGGCCAATACAAGATCCCCTCTCATATACCCATCTATAGACTGGGAAAATTGGGTGGCATCTCTCGAAATAATTTCCTTTGTTGACGGTTCATAATATTGAACCGTACAAGCTGCCAACATACCGAGATCAACCAGTCGTTTAATTTCGAGGCTATGCAATATTTTGCCCTCAGGGGTGGTCACATAGGCCACCCCTGAGGGTCCACAAAACACCACGTGGCATGCTCCGGTATCCAACATTCACACACATAATGTCCAGTCAGTTTTAACCGACCGAATTTGCCAGCGATGTCTACCAACCTGGTGGTGATATCAGCTGCGTTAGCAAAGAGATAAAACATTACGGCATAATTTCCACACCACCCTCTAGCCTGACCAGTGCTCATCATTTCGTAAGTTTTAATGGGCGAGGCGTTCTGTATTTCATCGGTAGGAATCCCTGATGAATGATGGGTCTCGTTCATCAATATTGAAAAAATTGCCGCCAATCTAACCAAGGTGGATGACGTAAGATCGATGCGGTCCTCGAGAATACTTCGGGCATGTAACATATCTATATCTGATGGGGATATCCCACTCCATTCCTTCGTTGAAAAGGGTTGGGTTGTACTGAACCGCATTGTGGATGCGGGAGAATAATAATTGTCCTGCCAGGATAAACCCGCTTCACTCTAATTTTCAGAGGGGTAAAATTCTATGGAAATCTTAAGGGCCTTATCGAAAAAACGGCCCTGTGGGGTCAGGATAAAAGTTTCATTTTGAGGGGCCGCACCAGAAAATGATAAATCTGGACAAGGCCTAGATTTCACGATACCCGCATGAACATATTCGATATCCCAACTCGTCGTAGATATGGGCGGAAGAAAATCAAGACGCTGGGTGTGATGGTCTATATGCCGGACTTTGCTGATTACCGGATTTTCAAACACCGTATAAATATCAGACTCTGTCGCTACACGGCTATGAAAATTAAACCCCCGCCATCTCGGGTCTGTATAGGTCAGAATAAAAAGAAGACCAAGGACAATCAGGGCGGTCCCAGCAAGTATAAAACTGATAAGGACAAGTGTGAGCATAGGTTTAAATTTCGATTTAGGGTTAAGGCCAGAACCAAGTATAGAACCATGCTTGAACTTCCCTCGCAGCGGTAGCGGTAAATGCATGCTTTCCCTCTACCCACACCGAACGAAAGTGATTGGATTTCCCCAATTTTGAATACAGATTTCCTATTTCTGAAATACAGTGGTTAATTTCATCAACGTTTGGAAAATAAACATCCCCTTTTGCTCTGATATCCAAATATGGTCGAGGAGCGACCAGTGCGGCTAAATGGTCAAAGTCAAAAGGCAATTTTTGTGGGGTAGTAGCATAAGGGTGTAATAAAGGGAAATTATAGTCCTGGATTAAATTTTTGATAGCAGAATCGGGTAAACCACGCAACGGCGACCAGCCACATACCGATGCGATGGCTTTTATCCGTTTATCCAAAGCTGCACCAATCAAGGTCATTTGCCCCCCTTGAGACCAACCTGTACAACCGATTCGATCCTCATCTACTTCTGGAATGGTGAGTAAAAAATCTACGGCGCGACTGACATCTCGGGCAGATAATCCTACGCGCGTCCACGTGGGATGGCGTTGAGTCAACTCAGACGTATCATAAGCATTCAAACCAGGAGAAGTGCGTTCTCCTGCACAGGGATAGTCCGGACATAGTGTTACATAGCCCAGACGTGCAAGGTCAGCACCATAGGCTTCAGGTTGGCCCGGTTCCCATGGCCCGGCAAGCCCCGCAGGGCCATCTTTACCCCAATTTGGCGTCATGAAAGAACCGGGCAGACAAATTATAGCTGGAACGGGTGTATTGAGCTCTTTTGGGACGAATAACCAGGCCCAGACAATGTCATCGGTGGCATGGCCATATCGGACCTTTTTTCGCCAGAATGCCCCGTCATCAGCAGTATATATCACCGTCCCATTTAATGGGGTGTCGAAATCAGGTATACCCATTAATTGTATTATATGCTGTATAGTTTCCTGGTTAAACCGATCGAGTGAATGAAGATCGTCGGGACAGACAAATGGGGTACTATGGAATTTAAGATCGGATTTGGGCATATATATTTTTGAGTTGACAAATTTAAATTAGCTGGATGATATGCCATGAAAATAGCCAATTCATTTATTAAATCCAGTGCTTTTAGAAACGTCGGAATCCTTCCTTATATAAAACATCTTGCCATCATTTTTATACATCATGTAGATTGAATCTCTACAGAAACCTTGCGTAATATACATAGGTTCGATATCTAGTAAGTGGTAACTTAAGATATATTTTTCTTCGAAGTTACAAACTACACTTATATTTATTCAGCCTAGCGATGTGCATATCCGCAGATTATGGGTGTCTTGATTTTATTCATGTTGTGAATATTCATAAACGGAGTTTATAGATGTCTCAAGTTGAAAATCCCCCAATAGAATCCCCCACGATGCCCTCAGCGGGATCCGAAGCTGTGCCCACGCCTGCTTTTCATGTCATGATGAAGCCACGGGGTGCAATTTGTAATCTGGATTGCAAATATTGTTATTTTTTATCAAAAGAGGCCCTTTATCCGGACAGTGATTTCAGGATGTCAGATGATTTACTCGATGAATATATAAAACAATATATTCAAGCTCAGAATGTACCGGAAGTCACCTTCGCCTGGCAGGGGGGTGAACCGACCCTTATGGGGCTTGATTTTTTCGAAAAGGCGATCAGCATACAAGAAAAACATAGAAAGCCTGATACGCGGATATTCAATACCCTCCAAACAAACGGTACGACGTTGGATGATGAATGGTGTCGATTTTTCCATAAACACGATTTTCTTATTGGGCTTAGCATGGATGGACCGAAACATGTTCATGATGCCTATCGCGTCGATAAAGGTGGAAATCCGACCTTTGACCATGTCATGCGGGCTGCTCAGTTGATGGTGGAGCATGAGGTTGAATTTAATATCCTGACAACCGTTCATGCCGCGAATGCTAAACACCCACTAGAAGTATACAGGTTTATGCGAGATGTGATGAAAACTCGGTTTCTACAGTTTATTCCTATTGTAGAACTGGATAATGAAACAGGATATCAAGAGGGTGAGGCGATAACAAATAGGTCTGTCACTGCCAGGCAATATGGTCAATTCTTAATAAAGATATTCGATGAATGGGTGCGACATGATGTGGGCAAGATGTTTGTCCAGATTTTTGACGTCTCGTTGGCAGCCTGGTCGGGCCACGGAGCAGGATTGTGTATTTTCATGGAGACCTGTGGAGATGCGTTGGCCATGGAACACAATGGAGATTTATATTCGTGTGACCATTATGTTGAACCCGCCTACCTCCTGGGAAATATTACCGAGATTCCAATGTTGGATATGGTTCGCTCAGATCAACAGCGGGCATTTGGCGAAGCAAAACGGGACACCCTACCCCAATATTGTCTGGAATGTGATGTACGCTTTATTTGTAATGGTGGGTGTCCGAAGAATCGGATTATCGCTACGCCGGATGGAGAACCAGGCTTAAATTTTCTATGCCAGGGCTACAAAGACTTTTTTCATCATATCGATGGGCCGATGAAATATATGGCCAATGAATTGAGAAGTCGACGGGCCCCAGCCAATATCATGACCCACATCCGGGAGCGTGAGGAGGAATTGAATAAAAATAAAAAATTTGCCGTTGTTGGTCGAAATGAGCCTTGTCCCTGTGGCAGTGGCAAAAAATATAAAAGGTGCCATGGGAAGTCAGAGAATTAACCCGCTCAAGACATATCAAACGGACCAGTGTGCCGTCGTACTTGCTTCAATCGTTGAAGTTTCAATCTCCACCCCTAAACCTGGTCCTGACGGGACAATGACCTTTCCATCTTTTACCTCAATAGGTCTGGTAAGCGTCCGGTTGGCACCGGTCATCAGATTCAGCTGATATTCTTGAATTAAAAAATTAGGAATGGCTGCGGCAAATTGTAGGGTAGCCGCCATACCTATCCCCGTGCACATCCCCACATGAGGGGCTATAGGTATTCGAAAGGCTTCTGCCAGGGCACCAATTTTTTTAGCGGCTGTCAATCCCGTACGCATAACATCTGGCTGAGCAATTTTCAATAGGCGTTGTTCAAACCAGGGCAAAAATTCAAAGGTTGTTCTTAATGGCTCACCAATGGCAATTGGAACATCGAGTGCATCGCGGATGAGCTTATGGCCGGCAAGGTCTTCCGGGGCTGTGGGTGCTTCCAGCCAACTGTATTTTAACTCATCCAGGACGCGGCCAATCCGAATGACTTCATCCACCCGGTAGCGCCATAGCAAATCACAAAATAACATGACATCCGGTCCAACCGCTTTCCGAATTGATCGGAGAATGTGAATATCTGTTGGAAGATCGTCCCCTAAGAATAGTTTGATGGCTTGAAAACCCTCTTGTACAAATTGCCTTGCAGCCTCACATTTCTCTTCTAATGTGGGTTGGCGAAGACCGGACACATAGGCATCTAAGGCGATTCCATTACATGGTCCACCCATGAGTTCAAAGACCGGTACCCCATAACTTTTGCCGGCAATATCCCACAACGCAATATCTATTGCCGCGATTGCATCTAATGTATATCCTGATTCATGGCCCCGAATGTTATTAATATGGTACATGGCGTCATACAGACGTTCCCGCTCAAGTGGATTCTGACCTTTTATATATGGTCCGAATAATTTATGGATCAAGGTGCCTGCCATTTCGGGCATTAGTGGGGCTTGGGCTTCCCCCCAACCTTCAATACCTGTGTCCGTGGTTAATTTGACCAGACAAGCTTCGGATAATTGACTATAGGATTGTCTCCAATGGGGTTCAAAAAAGTAGTCTGTTCCAGGAATTTTATTGGGTGTATCTTCCAAGCCGCGCAACATATAATGGTGGTCATGCTTGTAGATATAGATATCAATTTTTTCTATGTACATTTTGTTGTGCCTTTTTTCTAAAAGGAAAAGGAAATTATGAAAAAACGGGCACTGGTAATTATTAACCCAGTACCCGTTATAGATATTCCGTTCTAATCGCAAAAGATTATTGTGGTTTGGTTACATTTTCCGCCTGAAGACCTTTCGGACCTTCAGTGATCTCGAACTCGACATCATCACCTTCAGATAAGGACTTGAATCCCTCAGACTGAATTGCGGAAAAATGGACAAAAACGTCGTCACCGCCGTCATGTTCGATGAAACCATACCCCTTGTGGTCGTTGAACCACTTCACTTTACCTACCGCCAATGCTTCTCACCACCTTTCAATCTGGAAGAATCGGATACTGCAAAAAAAAACGCCAGGGATCTTACTTCATATCCTTGTCGTATCGTCTGTATAGTTCGATTGCACAAGAGACAGAACTACATATTTTCAACCAAGGTATATGGAATATGACATGCATGTCAACTGCTTTTTTATTCGTATATTATTCATATTCCTATTCATTACTCAAAAGACTTTTTAATAAAAACAGAATAATTCAATTCGTCATGACGTTTTTTAAACATCTGTATTCGGTTGAATCCCACATTTTTAACAAGATGGGTTGCACGATGATTGAAATCGGCAATAGTCGCTCTAAAATTGGGGGGAGCAAACCTTTCATTTCCGAATTCAATTAATGATGATAATACGCTATGCCCCGCCCATTTTCCTGTGAATGCAGGATCTAAACCCAATCCGATATCAAGCGCATCCGTACAATAATCTCCTCCAGGTACTTGACCATCATTTCCAAAACAACAGAATCCCAAAAATGTGTATGTTTTATCATATATCTCATAATATGCTTGATACGGATCAACAAAAATATCAACTGTTTCTTTGATCGATTCTTTCATAAAATATATATTGTAGATATCATATGGTTCTGGATATCGGCAATGAATTATTTGCTCAGCTTTCTGCCTCTGCATGGGAGTAAAATGCATAATTGCCCTTAATTTGGAGTCGGTAAAATCATTTTAAGATTTCTATCTAAAATATCGAAAGATCGCTAAGAGATAGAATTATACCGATTTCTTTTGATATGTTTTATCGTCATGAGAGGGTAAATTTATCAGGACCATTATTTTTAATCTATACGGTCTCACTAGGTGAGGGTTTTATCATTTATTGAAAGGCAGTGTTGGTTTTTCTTAAGCACCAAGATTCTAAAGGAGAAAAGAAGTGGTCCGACTAAACAGAGATGATATCAGCTTTTTCGAAGAAAACGGATATCTTATAAAAAGAGGTGTGTTAGATCCAGAATCAATGGCCCGTGCAGTGAAACAAATGTGGAATAATCTCCCGCCACCACTAGTTATAGATAAGCCCGAGACGTGGGTTGGACCGTTCGCAACGACCGTTGATGAACCCGATTCACATAGACATAACTTCGTTTGGCGATTTCGAGCGCCTGGTCGGGAAGCCTGGATGATACACATGTTAGCCACAAATCCGACCGTTTGGAATATGGTAGAGCAATTGCTGGGTACTGACACGCTGGAAATACCTGAGAGAATTCGAGGTATATACTGTGTATTAACTGAAGGTGATGCACCAGAACGACCCTTAACCTGCCACGTAGATGCCCATCCATTTCATTTAGGTATTGTAGGTTATATCGATGATGTTGGACCAGAAGGAGGAGGATTTACAGTATGGCCGGGAAGCCATAAAACTTTTTATTATGATTATTCTTCACAGTATGCAAATGAGAAGAAAGCATCCTATGATATTAACAGAGAGGCTATTGATAAAAAGGGTGGGTTTGTCGATTGTCACGGAAAAGCAGGTGATATAGTTTTCTGGCATCATAGGATCGGTCATTCGGTGGGCCGTAATCGCTCTAACCGTATTCGGCAAGCGGTTTTATATGATTTTAAAAAGAAAGATATAAACCTCGACGAACCGCCATGCGATGATATGTGGCGAGATTGGCCCGGCATTCGATAAGGTATGAAAAATGACTAGTTTCGTATCACAGGATGCTCATTTACAGCAATGTTTTCTGGTGTGAGTTTTGATTCCTCAACCATCTGGGCAAGCGTATACCCACGCAATGTTTGACTGGTTGATTCATGAATGAGGGTTTCAATTCGCGCGGTTTCAGATGTCAAAGAGGCGGAAACTCCTTTTCGCGTGACATTGAAAACATTGTCAAAAACAGAAATCAATGCAAATACTTGGATGTGGTCAGGGGCTCTGGCAATCATATATGATTTTTCGTGATCATTTACCTCAACCACGAAGTTTTTATGATGCAGCATCTCAAGAACCTCACGCACATACACGGGATTGGTATCCAGATCAGTGGCTATTTGTTTTATGGAAAGATTACCAGAGGTTTGTTGGAATTGTCGTGTTAGGGCAATCATGACACTCAAGGCGAGATCTATCAACTCCCAACCAGTTGGTGCCGGATGATTCCCTCGCGATTTTAGCAGGGACATATTTTGCCAGACAAATGATATTTGACTGCCCCATAGTATCACAACCCAAGAAAAGTAAAGCCACAATAAGAACAACGGCAAGATACTCAACGGCCCATATACACTATTTAGAGTAACCGCCTGATTTACATACACATCAAATCCAAATTTAGCCAGTTCCCAGAAGGAACCAGCAATAAATGCGCCTAAGGTGGCTGCAATTGGTGAAACACGGGTATCGGGTAGCCAATAATATATTAAAAAGAAGGTAGCCCATATAAATATGACAGAAATTATATGCGAGAGTAATTGAACGAGCCCACCTGTTTCGATGACACGAGACAAGACAATTTCCTGAAGGAGTTCTGTCGTTAAATAAAAAGAACCGAATAGGAGTAAGGGCCCTGCGGTTAATAAACTCCAGTATGCAGATAATTTAACCAGAAAACGTCGGGTCGATCTAACAGCCCAAATATTGTTTATTGCGTCTTCGATACTCATCAGGAGGGATACGGCCGTCAAAATGAAAATTAGTAAACTGATGATACTGATCGTACTGGCCCGATTCGCAAAATCATTTATGTATTCTGAAATCACTAAACTGGAATTGGGTAAAAGGTACTGAAATAGAATCTTATTTAAATTGTCTGAAGAGGTGGATATCGTGGCAACAATAATGACACCAAGTGCCGTGATTGGTACGAGGGCAAATAGCGTCCTGTATGCTAATTCAGTTGCCCGACCGAACCCACGGCTTTCTCTAAACCTATGCCCAGCCATCAATAAGGTCAGCGAAATTCTAAAAAGAAATCCTGTGAACCGAGATGATACCTCGAAGCTCTTATCATAAAGTCCGTCTGTGATCCTGTGAAACCCTCTACGTAACCAACCAAGAAGGCCACCTGTCTGGGTAATGGTTGTCATCATCCTGCACACTCAATTGTTAAAAATTGTGAGCAAATCAATCGAAATGCTTTTTTCTGTCTACCAATGACAAGGTGCCTTAATGTTTCCACTTCTCATTGAGATAGGTAAAATATAAGGAATGTACATGGAAAATAGAATAAATCCTATACCTCGCGGACTGCCTATTGGATAATTTTCTAATCGCTCATCATAATCTTACATGATTTTATGCCCGTTCAATCATTGAAATATTTACCAATAATGGGGTTAAGTTTCGTCAAAACATCGTTGGGTATAGTATCCTTGTCCGTCAATATCGCATTCGCTAATGCTTTATGACACGAACACGAGGCTTCTATGGGAATAGCTGGTACAACCTTTCGAAGGACTTCTTTGGCATGATCCACATTGGCATGTAGATTTTCAATGATCATATCCACGGTAACTGAATTATGTTCTTCGTGCCAGCAATCATAATCGGTGGAGCAAGCAATCGACGCATAACAGATTTCTGCTTCTCGTGCGAGCTTTGCTTCAGGGGCAGCCGTCATACCAATTACTGAGCACCCCCAAGATCTGTATATATTGGATTCTGCCTTGGTGGAAAATTGTGGTCCCTCCATACATAGATAAGTCCCATTTCTATGCACCGTGATTCCTGATTGCTCAGCTGCACCAGTCAATAAATGTCGTAAATTTCCACAAAATGGGTCTCCCATACCCACATGCGCCACAATACCATGACCGAAAAAAGTATTTTGTCTGGTTTTTGTATGATCATAAAGCTGATCGGGAATTACAAAATCTCGTGGCTGAATCTCTTCCTGGAGACTACCCACTGCGCTAACAGAAATGATCCAATCAACACCAATGGTTTTTAAGGCATAAATATTTGCTCTTACATTTATTTCCGTTGGCGTCAATCGATGACCACGACCGTGTCGCGCAAGAAAAGCCACCCGCCGACCTTCAAGCGTCCCCAGCCGGATGGTATCGCTTGGATCGCCATACGGGGTTTGAATATCCAATTCTTTTATATCCGATAACCCATCCATATCATAAAAACCGGTTCCACCGATCACTGCAAGTTCTGCTTCTGCCATTTTCTATATAGTCCTTTCTCGGATTTTTAATTGTCCATTGTACAAATCAATTTCTCTTAAAGAGACTTTTTATTCTGCTTTTTGCTTCATCTTTCACACCCGACATCTCAGATTTTAAACTGTCGATAACGGCTGTGGCTTGCTGTTTTAAGCTGTCCGTATCTGTTGTCGAGAGCGAGGATTGGCCCAATATATTATTTTTATTTTCTGCGATTAGCGTTTTGGCTAAACCGCCAACTCTCTCTTTTACCTGTTTCTTTACTGCACTCGTGTTCCACGAAAATGAAGGGTCTGTTATTGTGCCACCCAAGCGGAAATGAACGCCCATGCGTCCTATCTGATCCTTAAACATTGCTAGTGAATTTCCCGGGAATGCATTGCCTAGCTTATTAGATATCATATCTGATAATGTTAATTGGACTTGATAATCCATAGACCCATCTATTCCTGAGGAACCCGATGCAATCCATTCTGTACTTGGTCCTATGAGCTGAAGATGGTCTGATTGGATTCGCCCATCTTTAATCTGAATACCTCCGGTCAATTGATCGAAATCGATGGACTTCACTTCGGGAATATTAATCCAGCTTGCGAGTTCTTGTAATGGTGGCCAGTTGGAGATTTGTCCTCGGTCAATGGATAACGCGCCTAGGAGGGAAAGGGCATTAATAATAGGATTTCCAATAGAGTCCAGTTCAGAAAAACCAGAAACATTAGTTGATATACTCCCGGTTAGAATATCCTTCACTGGTAATAAAGGCGATAGAATGGCATCCGCCTTCACCTCATTGATTTTAATATCTATACCGATTTGAGGGTGTATTAAATCGGTGAGGTCCTGTGATATCGATCCAGTTAGCTGCCCACCATACGCGTCAGCAGACAAATTAGATATGAATATTTTTTGATCTTCGATAGACACCGAAAATTTTGTATCGGTAAGTTCGAGTCCTTGATAAATAACTTTATCAAAGGTCCCCTGGCCTCTTATGGTGAGGTCTGGCAAGGCTTCAAAAGGTACCGGCGCATCATCCTCAACTGGTGGCAGTAATTCATCGAGATTTAGATTTACAGCGTGCATCTCGAAATTGATTGAGGGGCGCGCTGGATCTTTTCCAAAAAGATTTTCGTAACCTCCGGATAACGAAAAGTCTGATAAACCTGCTTGAGCGGAAAAGGAATGAAGTTCCGCGCGATTATTTTTAATTTCAATATGCGCGGAGAGGTTTGTGAATGGAACAGGTAGTTCTGGTGTTTCAAGTCGACCATCCGCAAGATTAATTTGGGCATAGAGGTCTGGCATTGAGCCGGGGCCAAACGGTCCTTGTACATTTCCGTCAATCGTTAGGCTCCCTTCGCCGTTGTACTCTGCAATATTTGTCAGTAACTCAGGGGGTAACGAGGCCAAGCTCTTTTCAATGGATAGGTCTTTTGATACAAAGGTCAGATCCATAATCGGCCTTTCTGTATCATAGGCCATGATTTTCCCAGCCAATTGCAGATTAAATTCTACCAATTGTATCCCGATAGATTCTATGGTCATAGTTTGTGTGGTTGGGTCGATTTCACTTCGATAGGATAACTGGAAGCGCCAATTAACATCTCCCGCTGGACCTTGCAACATGAATTCATTAACCAATAGATTTCCATCAACCGTAAGAAGTGACGATGGGTCTAGACTCAGGGCAAGTTGATTATCGATATCCCGTAATTCTAAATGGAGGTCTGATTGGGCATCGAAATAACGAATTACCCCGTTTTCAATTCGAATACTGGACAATTCGATCGACAAAGGGGGATTACTTGGCTCCACGGAAGAAGGAGTGGAAACCGATGTGGTATCGGAAAGCATGAGGTCGGAAAAGTTAGCTGTGCCGTCGGGGCCAAACAAGATCGATATTTCTGGTTGGTCAAATACCAATTCATCAATGACTAATTCTCGATTGAGCAAGGGCCAGATTTGTACGCGAAGTATAAACCGATCCAACAAAATAAAGGGCCCGTTATCCGAAAAGGATGGACGGTCGCTAATCACCACCCGGTTGACCTCGACTCCAAGCCCGCCCCATATGGTAAAACCAACCTCATCGATCGTCACCTTTCGGTTGGTCTGGCGGGAAATTTCATCAAGGACAAAAGATTTTATTCTATGAGGCGGATATATTATTTCTATCAGTAAAGTGATGGAACTGATCAATATAATGATTAAACTAAGACCGATTATAAGCAGTTTTCTTAGGTTCAATGTGACCTCCTATTCGGTTATAAACAAAGTCTATACTACAGATAAAATAGTCGAGAAAAAGGACAATCAACAAATATATCTTATTTGCTTGACATATTTCAGCTATCTCGTATTTTGATCCGACAAACGCAGATAGATATACTAATCGAAACCACAAATCCATACTTAATCTATCTCAATACTTAAATACAATTTCTATAAATGGTTTATTTACCTTTAATTTTGCTCGTGGCCCTCGTACTCCTCGTGGCCATAGTTATTGTGACCCTTTCCTCTTTTATCGGCCGAAAAAAAATAAACTCCGAAAAATCTGGCCCTTATGAATGTGGCGTCCCCCTCGTGGATTTTGCTCGAAAAAATTTCTCTGTTAAATTTTACCTGATCGCCATCCTATTTATCCTTTTTGATGTAGAGATAATATACCTCTATCCTTGGGCTGTGGTATATAAAGACTTACAGGTCTACGGTGCCGTTACGATGGGAGTTTTCTTCCTTTTACTTATTATAGGATTTATCTATGAATGGAAAAGAGGGGCACTGGAATGGGATTAGAAGATCAGCTTTCAGATCATGTCATGACAACCAAAATGGATAAGGTTGTTGGATGGGCTCGTAAAAACTCCCTTTGGCCTTTGCCGTTTGGGACCGCGTGCTGTGCCATAGAGTTGATGGCGACACTCGCCTCTCGTTTTGACCTTGCCCGTTTTGGCGCAGAAGCCATCCGATTTTCACCTCGTCAATCAGATTTGCTGATTGTATCCGGTCGAGTCTCTATTAAAATGATGCCCGTACTTAAAAAAATATATGACCAGATGCCCGAACCTAAGTGGGTGATCTCTATGGGGGCATGTGCATCCTCTGGTGGGGTATTTAATACATATACACTTGTCCAGGGGGTAGATCAATTTATCCCCGTAGATGTCTACATTCCAGGATGTCCGCCTCGACCGGAAAATGTCATTCAAGCTCTGATGAAAGTCCAGGAGAAAGTAGCACAATCTAAAGCATTATAATGAATAAAAAAGCCATCGCAGAATTATTACTTGATATTAAAGCAGTTACAATAAATGTTGAAGCGCCCTACCATTATCGCTCGGGCATTATTTCACCCATTTATTGTGATAATAGGTTGATCATCTCTTTTCCCGAAGAAAGAAAAAAAATCATCAACGGCTTTTTAAATATTATCGAATCCCTCGATTCACCGCCCGAGATTATTGCCGGTACTGCAACCGCTGCCATCCCTTTTGCTGCATGGGTCGCTGATAAACTTGATCTACCAATGATATATGTTCGTTCCGGTCAAAAAGGCTATGGAAAAGAACGGCAGATTGAGGGTCGCCTTGAGAAAGGTCAAAGGGTCTTATTTGCGGAAGATTTGATTACGACGGGTGGTGGGGTTATCAGTGCTGTGGATGATGTGATTGCTGGTGGTGGTGATGTGGTCGGCGTGGCTACCATTTTTGAATATGGGCTTCCAGTTGCGGAAGAGGTATTTAAGAAACAGCATTTACCCAGATGGAGCCTGGCTGACTTCGTCTCGATTGTTGATGTAATGACCGATCGGGGTGACTTATCTGATGAAAATCGTGAGGCCGCCATCACTTGGCAGATTGATCCCAAGGGGTGGGGTAAAAAAATGGGATTTGAATAGGTATGTCTGAAGAAGAAAAAATAACTGAGTCGGAGGACACAGAGCCTGTTGTGACAGAAAGCGATTCTATTCATTATATACGAGCTCAATTTCCAGACCTGATTCAAGAGGTATCAAATACATTCGGTGAAGAAACCATAGTGGTTTCTCAGGTGAATCTAATAAAATTCATGACCTTTTTGCGTGACGATCCATCCTTTTTGTATAATTACCTCTCTGACCTCACGGCCATAGATCGACTTAATTTGGATGACACCATCCGTTTTGCGGTAGTGTACCAGCTTTATTCTCATAAATTTCAGCGTCGCCTCCGTGTTAAAATTCCTGTTCCGGAAGATCAACTTCATACAGAATCGGTAGTTTCTATCTGGCCAGCAGCTGATTGGTTGGAACGAGAAGTTTATGATATGTATGGCGTTATTTTTGATAACCACCCCGATCTTCGAAGAATATTGATGCCAGACGATTTCGAATCCTATCCTTTGCGTAAAGACTATCCCTTGCATGGTAAAGGGGAACGGGATAATTTTGTTTTTTAACTTTGTCCCCAGGATTAATAGACTATGAATGCCACTGATCTCGATCAGTTAGGTCAGGTTGAATTTAAAAAATTACAGAAAGAACGCGCTTCACTTGAGCGTTCTACTGATCTGCCGACTGAAAATATGGTACTTAATTTCGGTCCGCAACACCCGGCGACACATGGGACCTTGCATATTGTACTCGAGTTGGATGGTGAGCGGGTTGTAAAGGCTACGCCCCACATTGGATATCTCCATACGGGGTTCGAAAAATTAGGCGAACATCTTAGTTATAACCAGTTTGTTACCTTAAGTGATCGGATGAATTATCTATCGCCCTTGTGTAATAATATTGGATATGTACATGCCGTTGAAAAATTAATGGATATTGAAATCACGTCTAGATGTGAACATGTGCGCGTCGCTTTGGCTGAATTGACCCGTATGGCCGATCATTTGGTCTCCATTGGTACGGCTGCGCTCGACATTGGCGCGTTTACTGCCTTTCTTTATGGTTTCAGAGCCAGGGAAGAGCTCTATGATTTATTTGAAGCCGTTTGTGGCACGAGGTTAACAACAAGCTATACCCGAGTGGGCGGCCTTTTAAGAGATGTCCCTGAAAATTTCGTCGAAATGGCTAAAAATGCGGTGGCCGAAAGTTTGAAGGCCACGGATGAAATAGATAAATTACTCACCCATAATCGAATCTGGCGTGATCGAACCGAAGGTATTGGTGTCTTATCTGGTGATGACGCCATTGCCTATGGAGCAACAGGGCCTGTTCTTCGTGCATCTGGTGTGGACTGGGATGTAAGAAAAAATGCCCCCTATCTAGGTTATGAGACCTATGATTTTGAAATACCGATTGGAGAAAATGGGGACGTGTACGATCGTTATCTGGTCCGAATGGAAGAAATGAACCAGAGCGCAAATATCATTCGCCAGGCATTGGAGCGATTACCATCAGGTCCTATTAATTCTGATTCAGATCATACGGTATTTCCTGATAAATCTGAAGTGTATCAATCTATGGAATCCTTAATTTATCATTTTAAATTAAACATGGATGGTCATGGCCCGCTACCTCCAGTTGGTGAAGTATATACGAGTACCGAAGCACCAAATGGAGAACTTGGTTTTTATATCGTAAGTGATGGATCGAGAGCGCCATACAAAGTACGGGTACGCCCCCCTTCACTGCTCCATTTTGCACTCTTCCCTAAATTAATTGATGGACACATGTTATCCGATGTGGTATCGGTATTGGGGAGTTTGAATGTGATCGCTGGTGAGTTAGATCGGTAGAGTTTTATTCATTGTTCCACTTTTTATAAAAACTTTGAACGGATAGACTGTTTATGTCTGTGGAATTTTCACCTGAAGCACAAGAACGTGCCAAAGAAATATTGAACCGGTATCCAGCTGAGCATAAAAAGGCCGCCGTTGTTCCCTTGCTTCATCTGGCTCAAAAGGAATGGGGCTATGTATCATCTGATGCCATGGTATGTGTGGCTGGATTGATTGGATGTTCTCCAGTAAAAGTTGCTGAAATTGCGACTTTTTATCCGATGTTTCGAAAAGAACCTGCTGGTAAACATCGGGTCATTGTCTGTCACACACTGCCGTGTGCGTTAGCTGGTTGTGGCGATATATATCAATATTTATCTCAGAAGTTAGGCATCGGACTTGGTGAAACGACTGCAGATAAAAATATCACACTTGAAAAATCTGAATGTCTTGCCGCCTGCGATAAAGGGCCTCTTCTGTTGGTCAATGAGACATTGTATACCCATCTGACAAATGAAAAAGTGGATGAGATATTAGATAGCTTGGATGGATAAGGATATAGATAATAATATGGCTGAGCCCCTTAATATATTAACCAAAGAAATGCGTGAGAATGCGAACCTTGCTGATATAAATGAATATATCAAGCATGGGGGATATCAGGCTTTGGAAAAGGCTTTGAAATCCATGACTTCTGAAGCATTAATTGATGAGATCAAAAACTCGGGCATAAAAGGGCGTGGTGGCGCTGGCTTTTCCACGGGAATGAAATGGAGTTTATGTGGTGACCGAATGCCCCGTTATCTCTGCACAAATGGGGATGAAAGCGAACCCGGAAGTTTTAAAGATCGTCTTTTGCTTGAAGGCAATCCACATCGAGTCATTGAAGGAATGATTATTACTTGTTTTGCCATGGGGATAAATCTGGGATATATCTACATCCGTGGTGAATTTTTTCAGATTATCGAACAGATGGAGTCTGCGTTTAATCAGGCAAGAGAGAAAGGATTTCTTGGCAAGGACATCCTTGGGACCGGCTTTGATTTAGATTTGTATGCTCACCCCGGCGCAGGGGCCTATATTTGCGGTGAAGAAACCGGATTAATCGAATCGCTCGAAGGTAATCGGCCCTATCCACGGTTAAAGCCCCCCTTTTTTCCCGCCGCGATTGGTCTCTGGGGCCAACCTACCATAGTTAACAATGTAGAGACCATGGCTCAGGTTACAATTATCGTTGGCATGGGAGCGGAGGCATATAAACAAATAGGATCTGAAGAGGATACAACAGGTCCACGTCTTTTTGGTTTGTGTGGTCACGTAAAGAACCCGGGTGCCTACGAATTTGATTCGACGATTACCCTTAAGGAATTGATTTATGATGTTGCTGGTGGAATCAGGGATGATAATAAAATAAAAGGTGTCATTCCGGGAGGTATTTCTGCCCCGATATTGACTCCCGAGGAAATTAATACACCCATGGGATTTGGTGCCCTGGGCAAGCTTGGTTCCATGGGAGGAACTGGTGGAATCATTGTTATGGATGAAAAAACCAGTATGATAGATACCCTACTTAATGCTTCATCATTTGCTCGTCATGAATCATGTGGGCAATGTACTCCCTGCAGAGAAGGGGTGCCGTGGATGAACGACATAATACGCAGAATTAAACACGGTGATGGAAGAGAAGAGGATATAGACTTGTTGCTCGATATATGTAAACAAATCCATGGTCATACGGTTTGTGTATTTGGACAGGCACCTGGCGTTTGGCCGGTAAGGACTATGTTAATTAAATATTGGCCTGAATTCAGAGCATGTATTGAGCAGAAAAAACAAGTTGTATTACCCGTCGAAGAGTCTTACTTAAAACCACATCAGTATGAACATATCCCGCCCGTGCCAGGAAATTTCAGAATGGTGACCGAGGAAGCAGATGCCGCGGGTTGAACGTAATTTTCCTTGCATTGTACATTCACCTTAACTTGTAGTTATAAATATGGCAACTATTACAATTGATGATATAGAATACACGGTGGCGGAGGGGCGTAATTTAATTGACGCGGTAGCAGAGTTGGGCATCGACATCCCTCATTTCTGTTACCATCCCGGATTGCCAGCAGATGGGAATTGTCGGATGTGTCTCACAGAAATGGAGATACGACCTGGCCAATTTGGCATGGTAACCTCATGCACCATGCGTATCAAGGATGGCATGAATTTTCGATTTAATTCACCCGCGACACTTGATAATCGCAAGGGAATCATGGAGTTTCTGTTGATAAACCATCCACTCGATTGCTCTTGGTGTGATCAAGCGGGTGAGTGTTCACTTCAGGATAATTCTTTTGATCATGGTAGATCAAAGAGCAGATTTATAGAAACAAAGCGCGTACCACCTCAAAAAGAGCTCGGGCCACATATACAACTTTTTACGACTCGGTGTATATTGTGTCAACGTTGTACAAGATTTTGTGACGAAATAACGGGCACATCTGAACTTGGTATTATTGAAATGGGCGCTCGCTCCGAGATTGCTGTATTTGATGGTCAGCCGCTAAATAACAAAATGTCCGCAAATGTAGCAGATATTTGTCCTGTAGGCGCACTTGTAACAAAAGATTTTTTGTACAAACCACGTATATGGCACTATGAGAAAATAAATTCTGTATGCCCGGGGTGCGCAACAGGTTGTAACACGACACATGAAGTAATGCATCAAAAAATATATCGTACGAAACCCAGGCACAATGAGGAAGTTAATTCTTATTGGATGTGTGATGAAGGTCGATTTTCATATCATGACTGGCAGGATCTTGATCGACTAAAAAGCCCCATGAAACGGGAAAATGGTGTCCTTGTCGCCACGACATGGCCTGATGCCATCCAATTGGCTGTTGACGGTTTATCGGGGCTATTGGACGACGGAGGAAATTCCAGTGTCGGGGTCGTTGGTTCAGCGATGATGACCAATGAAGAAAATTACCTATTAAAGCAATTGGCAGAACTGGCATTAAAAACCTCGGCCATCGGATTATATCGTAAACCTGAAGGTGAGGAATGGACGGCGAAGGGTGGCTTTCGGATAGAACCTGACAAGACTCCCAATCTGAGAGGCGCGAGTGATATTCTTGGTACCTCAGATATGCAGGGAATTTTAGATGGGATAAATTCTGGAGATATAAAAGGGTTATATATGCTCGGTGGACACATGAACTTGGCCCTTTCAGAGTCGGAAAAAAGCACCTTGAGTAAACTGGATCTTCTTGTTGTTCAGGATGTGTGTGACTCTGATCTCGTAACGCTTGCCCATATTGCACTCCCAGGTGCCATTCCCTTTGAAAAAGATGGAACGACAACCAATATCCAGGGTCGTGTCCAACGATTGAACCAGGTTGCACCCCCACCCGGTGCTGCACGTTTGGACGGGGACATTCTACAATATATTGGGCAAAAATTTAATACAGTCCTAGGACCTAAAACACCGGCTGAAATAATGGGTGATATATCTGAAAAAGTTGATGACTATAAGGGTTTAAATTATTCGATGATTGGTGAATCCGGTGCGTTGGCAAGCGGGGTAAACCCCTTGGAAGAGGCAGGAGGTTGATGGATGGTTGTTGATCCGATATTAATGGAGGGTGTGCTCGCGGTCATAAAAATAGTAATCCTTCTGGGATTGGTTTTTACAACCGTGGCTTACCTATCATACGCTGAACGTCGTGTGAGTGCCATTATACAAGACCGGTTAGGGCCTAACAGAGTAGGTCCTATGGGTTTATTGCAGCCTTTGGCAGATGGCATTAAGTTTATGTGGAAAGAAGATTTTACACCTGCGAATGCTGATCGGACCATATTTGCGATTGCACCTGTTATTATACTTGTTCCCTCGTTATTGATATTTGCAGTGATCCCTGCCGGAGGGGAAATTACCATTCCTGCATTTAGTATTCTGGGCCTTCAGGTGCCAGAAACCATAACCAGGCTCCAAATTATCGATTTAAATGTAGGCATTCTTTACATCCTGGGCATGACCTCCATCGGCGTATACGGAATTGCCTTGGGAGGTTGGAGTGCAAATAATAAGTTTTCGCTCCTCGGTGGCATCAGGGCATCTGCCCAAATGATAAGTTATGAGTTGTCCTTAGGCTTATCCATTGTCGGTATATTAATGCTCACGGGATCTCTTCAGATGAGTAATATCGTGGGGGCCCAGGATTCCATTACAAACTGGAATATATTCCGCCAGCCCCTCGCATTCCTGATATTTGTCGTTGCAGCCTTCGCTGAAAACAATCGCTTACCATTCGATTTAGTCGAATGTGAGCAGGAGTTGGTAGGTGGATATCATACAGAATACAGCAGCATGAGTTTTTCAATGTTCATGATAGCAGAATATGCCAGTATGACGGCTGCTTCTGCGATGATGGCGACGTTATTCTTTGGCGGTTGGCATATGCCCTTTGAAGACCTTTTTAGTCCTGCTTTAGCAGTTATCTATCAAACCGCAGGATTTATTATAAAAACAGCCTTCTTTCTGTTCGTTTATATTTGGGTTCGTTGGTCGCTACCACGCTTCAGATATGATCAGTTGATGGGTATTGGCTGGAAGGTTCTTTTACCACTTGCTTTGGTAAATGTAGTGATAACCGGCGTTTGGATGTTGGTATAATATCGGAGAGTACTATGGCTATCGTCGTTAAGGCTCGAAAAATGACTCTCTCTGAGCGTCTTTATTTTCCAAGTATAATAAAGGGAATGTTACTGACGTTATCCCATATGTTTAAGAAAAAAGTCACCATGCAGTATCCAGAGGTTCAAAAGATATTGCCAGTTGGGTACCGCGGTGCCCATCGGCTGAATAAAGATGATCAGGACCGTGTGAAATGTGTGGCATGCGAGATGTGCGCTGTAGCATGCCCGGCCCATTGTATCACCATTGAAGGGATGGAGAGTGGTTGGGAAGATCGGGAAAAAATACCACGAACTTTTCAGATCGATATGCTCCGTTGCATTTTTTGTGGTATGTGTGTTGAAGCTTGTCCTGAAGATGCTATTGATATGACCAATAATATCGACCTGGTAGCTATTACACGCGAAGCTATGATCTGGGATAAAGATCGTTTGTTGGCGAATTTTGATGATTCAAAAGATCAAAAAGGAACACTCGGCCAGTCTCTTAGAGGTGGGCAGGTATCGTTTACCAGGCCACGCGGGCAAGCCTTGTTACCAGACAAAGACGGACACTAAGATTTTTATATAAGTTTCATCCTTAACCAAGAACAAAATATGGAATTATATTTTTTTCTTTTTTTCGCGACCGTTGCTACAGTCAGCGGCGTGTCCATGATAATACAACGTAATCCGGTTTACTGCGTGTTGTTACTTATCATGGTCATGATATCTTTGGCTGGCCTTTTTTTAATGCTTAATGCTCAGTTTGTTGCCATAATCCAAATTGTTGTATATGCTGGTGCCATTATGGTGTTATTCCTTTTTGTCATTATGTTACTGAATTTAAGCCGAGAAGAATGGGGTACCTTTAGAATTCAGAGGCCTGTTGCAGTTATATTATCTGCAGCTTTGCTTGTTCCCCTCGTGACTATGTTTTTTTCAAAATCAACGAAAGATGCCACCACTACTATAAATGAAAATACTCTTGGACTAGGCGAGGTTGAACAAATCGGCGCACTTTTATTTACAAAATATCTTTTACCCGTAGAATTAGCCGCTGTATTACTCTTGATTGCAATTGTTGGTGCGGTCGTTTTAACAAGACATGGCACCATTATTACAGAAGATTAATCAAATAAAACGGCTGACCAATAATCAGCTGTGAGAAAAATGATCCCAATATCTTATTATCTTATCCTCAGTGCGATCTTATTTTTAATAGGTGTTACTGGTGTATTAATCAGACGTAATGCGATTATAGTATTAATGTGTATTGAATTAATGCTCAATGGGGCAAATTTGAGTTTTGTCGCTTTTGCGAAGCAATATGGTAGCGCTGATGGCCATATATATGTATTTCTCGCGATAACGATAGCGGCTGCTGAGGCTGCAATCGGCCTGGCCCTTGTAATTCTATTATTTCGAAACAAAGGCACTGTTAATATTGATGAAGTCAAATCATTACGCTGGTAAATTTTAAAGCCTTTCGGAGTTTTACATGTCGGAAATGTTTAATTATATTTGGGTAATTCCCGCCTTACCATTGATCGGGGCCCTGATCAACATTTTTTTTAACCGAAATCATAAAGTTTCCGGGATGATAGGTTGTGCAACAGTTGGCATGGCATTTTTTCTGGTCCTGATCGCCTTTTTCCAACTGATTAGTTTACCCGATAGCGAACGGTCTATTAATGTTGTGGTCTATTCCTGGATTACATCTGGTACATTCAATGTGGATGTCGCCTTCCTGATCGATCCACTATCCATGATTATGATGCTTGTAGTCACGGGAGTCGGGTTCTTAATTCACATATATTCCATTGGATATATGGGTAAAGATCCATGCTGTATTCGTTATTTCACCTATCTTAACCTATTTATGTTTTCCATGTTATTGCTGGTCATGGGAAATAATTTTCTGCTCATGTTTGTAGGTTGGGAAGGTGTCGGTCTATGTTCATATTTATTGATCGGGTTCTGGTGCGAACGAGAATCTGCTGCAAATGCAGGCATGAAGGCATTTGTTGTGAATCGGATCGGAGACTTTGCTTTTATTATTGGCATGATTTTCATTTTTGTTTATACCGGCTCGTTGACATATAATGAAGTATTTTCGACCGATCCTGAAATTCTCGCCCCGGTAATAACTGCAATTACATTATTACTTTTTATCGGTGCCATAGGGAAATCAGCTCAGGTCCCTTTGCATATATGGCTACCAGATGCTATGGAGGGACCCACCCCTGTGAGTGCGTTGATCCATGCGGCGACTATGGTTACCGCTGGGGTCTATATGATTGCTCGATGCCATACCCTCTTTATGATGTCTCCGACAGTCATGACTGTCATTGCGGTCATAGGTGCGATTACGGCAATATTTGCTGCTTCAATCGGGTTGACCCAATATGATATAAAACGTGTACTCGCTTATTCGACCATAAGCCAACTTGGTTTTATGTTTTTGGCCTGCGGTGTAGGTTTTTTCTCAGCTGGCGTTTTTCATCTGGTCACACACGCTTTTTTCAAGGCACTTTTATTTATGGGGGCCGGGAGTGTGATTCATGCCATGGAACATGCTGTTGGAGATGGTAAAGATCCACAGGATTTAAGGAATATGGGTGGGTTAAAAGCCAAGATGCCAACGACGTATAAAACCATGTTGATTGCTGCGCTTGCGATATCAGGTATATTCCCATTTGCCGGGTTTTTCAGTAAGGATCTGATCCTATGGGGTGCATTTGCAAATTTTCCAGCTCTCTGGGGCTTGGCGGTTATCGCAGCTTTTATGACTTCGTTCTATATGTTCCGATTAATATATTTGACATTCTATGGTACCTCCCGATTAACGTCAGATGAATCAATTAAAATACATGAGTCTCCTCCTTCAATGACCATTCCTTTAATTATCCTGGCGGTGCTGTCTACGATCGGGGGCCTAATTGGCGTCCCTCATATTCTCATCCATGGACTTGACCAGTTCGGGCAATTCTTGTCGCCTGTCTTCATTACTGTTCCTGAGTTGGCAATGGATCATATGGCGATCTTGGAATTTGGAACGATGGCTTTATCCTTAGTTATATCGTTAGCCGGTATAATACTCGCCTACGTCATCTATGTGAACCGTAAGGTCGTTCCCGGACATATAAAACCGATTGGTATACATAGGATCTTGTTACATAGATATTACATCGATGAGATTTATGGGGCAATTGTCGTTAAACCCATTGAAAAAATGGCGTGGGGCCTATGGCGAATCGTCGACAATGTGATTATAGATGGTATTATAACATTAGGCGCGGTGACTATTCGTGGACTTGGTAGTTTACTCAGATACTCACAGACTGGTATTGTTCAAAACTATGCTTTAATGATGGTCATTGGTGCTGTATTTGTGATTGGATACCTGACCGGATTTCTTGGACCCTAGGATTACGGAATGAATGTACCACAAGACGATCTTATAAATGAGTGCTTTCATTGTAACGGTAAAGATTATAAAACTTCAAGATGGATGACATATGGTACTATTAACCTCATTAAATGTAAACAATGTGACCTTATCCACCTATATCCTATCGCCCATCATACTTCTGGTTACGAAGATTTAGCTCAAGAAGAAACTGTGCGACAAATAGGTTTATTGAATGAAAAGGATACTACTTCATATAATCATGGTAACGGAATCCTTGACTTAATTGAGACGCATACGGGTAAAAAGGAAGGCAGTTTACTTGATATTGGCTGCAAATTTGGAGACTTATTAATAGCCGCAGATCGTCGAGGATGGAACACGATAGGTATCGAATTGAATGCTGATTTTTGTGCAATTGCAAGAGATAGCGGTCTTGAGGTGTATAACGACGTAATCGAGCGACTCGATATCGATATTTCTGGGTTTGATATCATTATTTTAAGCCATGTTCTCGAACACATTGAACGCCCGGATTCATCTTTAAAGGCTATATTTGACAGGTTGAATCCAATGGGAATATTATATGTGGAAACCCCAAACCAATCAAGTCCGATAGCATGGGGCGTTTATCGAGGACGGTGGCTGGGCGTGGCTACTCCCGGTCACATTTGGGCGTTTACCCATCAAACGTTGAAAAAAGTTGTTCAATCTACCGGTTTTGAAATAATATGGCAGAACCGTTGGATACCTTATTCAACGAGTGATTATCCAAAAACAATCAAAGGTCAAATTCGTAGGTACCTTTTTAGTTTTTTTAACTGGCTTGGTCAAGGTGACATAGTTGGAATTATAGCACAAAAACCTTAATTGGTCGAAGGACTTTTTGCATGACTGACTTACCATTACTATCATTAATTACCTGGTTACCTGTAGCAGGGGCAATTGTATTATTAGCCGTGCGACAGGAGGCTGCAGCACGGCTAATCGGCTTATTAACATCCGGCCTTGTTTTTATTTTATTTATCATTCTTTTTACCGGGTTTGAAACACAAATCGGATTGCCTCAATTTGTTGAAAATACCCCATGGATCGATGCATTAGGCGTCTCGTATCATTTTGGTGTCGATGGTATAAGTCTTTTGCTGGCCGGGATCACGGTCCTTGTTTGGCCCTTGGCATTATTAGGTTCCTGGAAATCTGTAACGACCAAAATAAAGGAATATCAGATCCTAATGTTATTGATGGAAACCACCCTCCTTGGTGTGTTTTTCTCACTAGACTTATTTCTCTTTTACCTGTTTTGGGAAGCGATGCTCATTCCCATGTATTTTCTCATAGGTATTTGGGGAGATGGAAAAAGTGCAGATGCAGCCGTGAAATTTTTTATATATGCGGTATTCGGTAGCCTCTTGATGCTTTTCGCCATTATTGGTTTGGCCTATATTCATTTTCAGATTACTGGCACGCTTTCCTTTGACATGGCCACCTTGTATAATTTATCGATGCCATTAAATATACAAATATGGCTTGCACTTGCTTTTATTATTGCGTTCGCCGTTAAGGTTCCAATGGTCCCATTTCATACCTGGCTACCTGATGCCATCGTGCTTGCCGTTGTACTTGTAAAAATGGCTGGTTACGGTTTCATCAGATTGGTCTTACCGCTTTTTCCTGAAGCCCTCCCAGTACTGGCCCCATGGGTGTGTGCCTTTGCCGTAATCGGTATTCTATATGGCGGCTTTATTGCCTTAGCCCAATCAGATATGAAAAAACTGGTGGCATACTCTACCATCAGTCACGCCGGTTTTGTGATCTTAGGAGTTTTTGCGCTTAACCAACATGGGATCCAGGGTGCAGTATTACAAATCGTTAGTCTTGCACTGTCTACTGGAGGCCTTTTCCTTGCTATGATGATGCTTAATGAACGACGTAATTCCTGGTTAATTGAAGATTATGGCGGGCTTTGGCATACTATTCCAGTTTTTTCCGTCTTTTTTATGATATTCACGCTGGCATCTCTTGGTTTACCTGGATTAAGTAATTTCATTGGTGAATTTTTAATTCTTGTGGGTATATTTGAGCGAAATATACTGTTTGCAATTTTCGCGGCTTTTGGGGTAATCCTTGCTGCGGCTTATATGTTACGAATGTATAAACATGTCATTTTTGGCCCCACAACCAGAAAAGAAAATAGAGAAATGAACGATTTATCTCCAAGAGAAACGATCGTGCTCGCTTGTATAACCGTTATGATTATCTGGATTGGTGTCTATCCAAATCCTTTTTTGCGTACCATGGAGGCTTCTGTTCAACAATTGCTCACCCAAACAAATCAACTGTCTTCTGCAGAGCAAATAGACCAGATATTCGTCAAGTCGACCTTTAACCTCAATTCTTCCCGATAAGGAATTTTCAGGCTAAGACTATGAGTATTACCCTTCCAGTGATCGATCTGAACGCCATTCTACCACAGCTTATCCTTGTGGTAATCGCAGCCTTGATCCTGATTATTGGTCTTATCGAGCAGATAAAACGGTTCATTCCATTTATAAGTATGATTTTGCTCGCCATTGCCTTTATCCTGATATCAGGTATGTGGGAGAGCGGGCCACGCTCGTTTTCTGATCTATCAGCTATGATGGTGCTTGATGATTTTTCTATTTTTGCAACGTTGATTTTTATCGCTGGCGCTTTGCTAACCATCATGATCTCCATTGCTTATGCTGAATCTCATGCCATTAACCGAAGTGAGTATTATGCCCTGATTATTTTTGCATTGGCTGGTATGAGTATGATGTCCGCCAGCGTGGATTTATTTACTTTTTTCTTGAGTTTGGAGATACTTTCTATTTCGCTTTATATCCTCATAGGATTTGAGCAGGAAGATCTCAGGTCAAATGAAGGGGCATTAAAATACTTTCTTCTGGGTGCTTTTGCCAGCGGGTTTATTCTGTATGGCATTGCCTTAATCTATGGGGCAACAGGCAGCACGGCGTATGGGGACATAATAGGTGTTATATCTGCTAATGGCTTGGGAGATAATAGTTTATTATTACTAGGTGGCATGGGCATGATCTTAATCGGAATGGGATTCAAAATTTCAATGGTCCCTTTTCATGCCTGGACCCCGGATGTGTATCAAGGTGCGCCTACGCCTATTTCGGCTTATATGTCCACAGGCTCGAAGGCAGCGGGGTTTATTGTTTTACTGAGGTTATTCAGCTTCGTCTTTGATGATCTTCGGGCAGAGTGGGCACCTTTAATCGCTTTTCTTGCTATATTAACTATGGCGATTGGTAATCTAATCGCCTTGGTCCAAACAGACCTTAAAAGGCTACTTGCCTACTCCAGTATAGCTCATGCAGGGTATATGTTGCTGGCCCTTGTCGTATCTGGTCAAACAGCTAACGCGAGCATACTCTTTTATTTAATGGTATATACCGCTATGAATCTGGCAGGATTTGGTGTCATTGCTGTTCTTGCCGCCAAAGGAGAGAGATCTTTTACACTTGAAGATATGGCGGGTCTGGGTTCGCGACATCCGGTTATCGCTTTGGTCATGGCTATAGCTATGTTTTCTTTGGCGGGGATTCCACCTACAGCTGGATTTATCGCAAAATTCTACCTTTTTTCTGCGGTTATCATGGGCGGGTATGGAGAACTTGCTTTAATGGGCATTTTGTTAAGTGGTGTGTCTCTTTACTACTACCTGCGTGTGGTTGTTTGGATGTATATGCGTGAATCAAGCCAACCAGTCATAGAATCGCAGGCTGCCCTCTCTTTTACCGGGGTCGCTGCCTTATGCCTATCAGCCCTTGCAATAATAATTATTGGGCTCTTTCCTTCCGACCTCCTGCTGTTGGCTCAGCAAGCAGTATTGATCTTACAATGAGCGTATGGCCCTTCCTTTAACCAAACTGAATCTATTGTCTGACCCAAATAGTGACCGATTTTTCGTTTGACTCTTACAGGTCACTGAGCTATGTTGGTGTCCTGTTTATAACACAAGAATTTTCGAAATTTGAGGTGTGTACATGGAAATGGGGACAATTATCGCCCCTATTCAAGAAGATCTGGAAAGATTTGAACTTGTCTTCAAGGATATGTTTAAATCCAATGTTGAAATTATAGACCAGATTGCAGATCACTTGATTCGTACCAAAGGTAAAAGATTGCGTCCCGCATTGGTTTTGCTATCTGCCAGCATACATGGTAAACCGTGTGAGGATAGTCTGCGGGCCGCTGCTATCATTGAATTGATTCATACCGCCACTTTGGTTCATGATGATATTGTCGATGAAGCATCATTAAGGCGAGGGGAACCTTCTCTCAACTCGTTATGGGACAATCATATATCCGTTCTAATGGGGGATTTTCTACTAGCAAACGCACTCTCATTAATTGTCTCTCTTGAGGCACCAGATATGATGTTGAAAATTGCCAAGTGTACGGTCCGTCTCAGTAAGGGAGAGCTTTTACAGGCCACACGTGGTTTTGATGTGGATATTACAGAAAAAGAATATTATCAAATCATTAGTGATAAAACGGCATCCCTAGTTGCTTCAGGATGTGAAGTGGGTGCCTTCCTCACCAGTAATTCACGAGAGCAAGCCGCCCATTTTGGACGATTTGGTGAAGCCCTTGGCATTGCGTTTCAAATCACAGATGACGTTCTTGACTACGTGGGCGATGAAGGCATCATTGGTAAACCAATTGGAAATGATGCCCGCGAAGGCACGGTTACCCTCCCTTTGATTCGTGCGATGCAGGAAGCAGCTCCTTCAGACGCAAAGGAAGTACACCAGCTTTTGAATGAAGATTGGAATGAAGATGCACGGGATCATATTGTTCAGTTTACCCAGTCACATGGGGGTATTGAATATGCCCGAGCAAAAGCCCGAGAGTTCGGAGATAATGCTATTGGTCATTTAGAGCATCTTGCCGATTCTCCTTCAAAACAGTCATTGATCCAAATGGTTGGTTATGCGATAGATCGTGATCGTTAATAATTAAAATGGAGGATAGAGAGTTTTTGTGGGACGGTAGATGGGGTATTTGACCTCACAAGCCCCCAATAGCCCATTTTCTCTCCCACTGATGGATGCCCTCTCTGTAATTATTATTACCTATAACGAATCCCCACATGTCGCCACCTGTTTGCAGAGTGTTTCTTGGGCGGATGAGATTATTGTTGTAGATTGCGGTAGCAAAGATGGTACACTGGAAATTTGTAGGACATTTTCAGATAAAATCTATGAGGAACCACGCCAAGGTAGCGGCGTACAAAAACAACACGCCCTTGATATGGCTTCATCACCATGGATATTAAACATTGATGCCGATGAACGCGTTTCAGATAAATTAAAGGGCGATATTCAGCAAATCCAGCAGATGGGTACAGCGTATAATGGATTTAACATTCCCAGGCACAACTATTTTTTGAGTAAGTTGATCAAACATGGCGGCTGGGGAGAAGATAAGCCATTACGGTTTTTTCGTCGAAATAAAACGAAAGTAACCGAAACACAGGTCCATGAGGGATTTATCGTGCAGGGAACTGTTGGCAATTTATCTTCCCCGCTTATGCATGATGCCTATGCCAGTCTGTACCAATATTTTGAAAAATTAAACGAATATACGTCGATTGAGGTTAGAAATCGTTTACGGGCAAATCCGAATCGTCACATAAACGGTGTCCATTTATTGCTCGCTCCAATAGGGACGTTTTGGAAACTATATATCTTAAAGAAGGGTTTCCTGGATGGGATGCATGGCTTACTTCTTTGCATTCTTTCATCGATTTCAGTTATGGTGGGATACGGAAAAACATGGGAATACCAGATGCGGCATAAACAGGGTGATAATTTATTCCCACCCATTAGAACGGAAGAAGTTGTCACCCGTCAGCCGGGATACAATCGGCTGGTTAAAGGCGGTGACCATGAATTTAACTGGTTGGATTGAGATTGTTGGCCACCAGAAGGTATTAATTCTAACCGAGTAAAAATCATGGGTTTAAAGACTACATTTTTCAAACAGGTGTCAAAATATAAACCGGTACAGAAGTTATTCCGGCGTTCCATAGTAGAAGGTAAACTTAAATTTCCAGAAGTGATCAGTATAGAATCGTCCAGCCATTGTAATGCCGATTGTATCATGTGTCCACGTGAGCAATTGACGCGTTCCAAGGGAAATATGAGGATGGATTTATACCATAAAATCATTGATGAGTGTGCTACTTTTAAGCGGCAGGTCCGGTTAATTCAGCCTTTTATGTTTGGAGAGCCCTTTATTAACAAACAGCTGGTTGAAATGATTCAGTATACCAAAAGTAAACTGCCTCGAACACCCATCAATGTGAGTACAAATGGTTCTCTGATCAATCCCGCTAAAGCGCAAGCGATTATAGATAGCGGATTGGATAAAATAAATATAGACATTGATGGGGCAACCAAAGGGACGTTTGAAGATGTACGGATAGGGTTGAATTATGATGAGGTGGTTGAAAATGCCAAACACCTCATGGCCTTAAAACGGAAACTTAGAAGTAAAACCCCCGAAATCACAGTTACCATTATTAATATGGACCAAACACAACATGAGATCGACGATTTCAAGGAACAATGGGCCCTTGTTGCTGACCATGTCGTTGTCCAGAGTTATACCACTTGGACCGGGAGCGTGGAAGATCGGAATGTAGGTGATCAGGCGGATGCGTCCTATACAGGCGGTTTTACATTTCCGTGCAAACACCCTTGGGAAGAGTTTGTGATCGCAAATGATGGTAAAGTGTCCATATGCTGTTTGGATTTCGATTTCAAAGTGGTGGTCGGAGATGTATCTAAACAATCAATTTGGGATATATGGCATGGAGATCAACTGAATATGGTTCGCGAGAAGATGGTGGATAACAAATACCATGAATTGGATATCTGTAGTCAATGTAACAATTATATTTTCCAGACGGAATGTACCTGGCACAACGTATGGAAATAAAAAGGAATGAATGTGGAAAAGAGGCCATCTTTACGCATTCTACAGGTTTGTTCCTCTCTCGCCTGGGGTGGAACGGAGATGCATGTTCCAATTTTATCCCAAAAATTAAATTCTCGTGGACATAGTATCTTTGCTCTTTTGCACCCAGGGGGCTCCATCGTCGCCGAATCTCGAAATAGAGGTGTCCCCACTGAAACACGGCTGCTCGGTGCCTATTTTAACCCTCTGATTACCTATCAATTATCTCAATATATTCGCCTTATCCAGCCAGACATCATCCACCTGCACCTGTCCAGAGATTTGTGGCAAGTAGTTCCAGCTCTGAGGCTGGCTGGTGGGGGTAATATAATTCTGACGAAGCACGTTGGGTCATATGTAAAAAAATTTGATTTATTACATGCCTGGTTGTATCGTCATGTAGCCAGGATTATAACCGTATCGGAAACCCTCAATAAAAATGTGATCGAGACATGCCCAGTTGAGGCATCGCGCGTGGTCACGATTCACCATGCTCTTGATTTTGCCAAATATAAACCGAATATGTATGATCCATCTCACATCCGTATGTCCTTAAATATACCGGCTGAATGTTTTGTGATTGGAACTGTGGGCAGGATCTCGCCAGGAAAAGGGTATGAAGACTTTTTTATTGCTGCTAAAGAGACGATTCATCGTTTCTCGGATAGACAATTTATTTTTTTAATCGTCGGAACGGCCAGTTATGGCGAAGAGAGTTACTTTAAGGAAATAAAGGATCAGGTCAAAACACTCGGTATAGATAAATTTGTCCTGTTCACTGGATTTCGAAAGGATGTGCCAGAGTTGCTCATGGCCATGGACCTGTTTGTTTTTCCATCCAGAGCTGAAGGATTTGGTGCAACCTTGATCGAGGCGATGGCCATGGGGATCCCCTGTGTATCTACACTATCTGATGGTACCTTGGATACAATTAAGGACGGAATTACAGGATTGGTTTATCCACCTGGAGATGTGAAACGGCTGTGTGAAGTCATGTCTATCATCATTGAAGATCTATCATTACAACATCGGCTTGCTGAGGCCGGTAAATCTTTTGTCCATTCACATTTTGATCTGGATGTCATGACCGATCGAGTTGAACAGGTATACAATGATGTAATATGACGGAACGATATATAAAAAAGACGATATTGCCATTTCAGTAAAATCAGTTACTACAATCAATAAAGATAAATGGACCAATATTTACGTATCCTGGGTTATGTAAAACCGTACTGGCATTTTATGGTTGGTGCTAGTTTATGTATGATATGTTTTGCAGTGACTAGTAGTGCAACCGTATGGGTGGCATTACCTTTCTTACAGACCTTGTTTGGTGATGAAGGTTCCAATGCTGCTCAATTGGGGCCAATCACAGATCCTACGGCACAAATAGAAGATCGAACCGGCCTGACTGGTCTGAGAGATTATCTAAAACAAAAAACAAATGAATTGGTCAAACGGCCAACCAAAGAAGCCACCCTCCAACGTTTATGTCTGATTATTTTCCTGGTTCTGGTCATAAAGAACTTGAGTGGCTATTTCCAATCTTTTCTTATGGCGTATGCGGAAAATGGTGTCATTCGAGATCTGAGAAATCATTTATATACACATCTCCATCGATTATCTCTATCGTATTTTCATCAAGAACGGACGGGAGAGTTGATTTCTCGGATATCCTATGATGTCATGAAAATCAACGGCACCGTTTCAGCAGCTTTTGGGACGTTAATTAAAGAACCATTACTCGTTCTGGTCCATCTTGCAATTATCATTATTTTAAGCTGGCAATTGACCCTAATTTCCTTCATTCTTCTACCTTTCAGTATTCTTGTTATTAGTACCGTTGGAAAAAAACTGCGCAAAAGCAGTACATTGTCACAGGAAGCCATGGCTGATCTCACAGCAACACTGCAGGAAACAGTATCCGGAATTCGAGTAGTGAAAGCGTTTAGCATGGAAACCTTTGAAGTCAGAAAATTCATGCAACAGACAAACGCTTACTTTAAGAGTCTACTGAGATTAACCCATATGCATAACCTGGCCAGTCCTATCACGGAAATATTGGGTGGAATCGTCGGACTATCGATACTCTGGTACGGTGGAAGTCAGGTCATGGCGGGGAATCTATTGGCGCCAGAAGACTTCCTGACATTTTTCCTGGCTTTATTTTCCATGTTAAAACCATTAAAAGAATTGGGCCAGGTCAACAATCGAATCCAGGAAGGAATAGCTGCCGCCGACCGTGTATTTGAAATTCTGGATACGGAACCCGCAATCGTTGATGCACCAAATGCCACAGACTTGACAGAGATCAAAGATTCTATCTGTTTTCACAAGGTCTCTTTCCATTATTCTGGATCGATTGACCAGGTCCTCAATAGTATTGATCTCAAGGTGAAGGCAGGGGAAATCATCGCCATCGTGGGACCTAGTGGCGGTGGAAAATCGACACTTGTTGATTTGGCTGCCCGGTTTTACGATCCCACAGGAGGACGTATAGAAATTGATGGACAAGACCTCCGAAGCATATCTATGAATTCGCTTAGACAACAAATGGGAATTGTAACACAAGATGTTATTTTATTCAATGATACCGTTCGGAATAATATTGCCTATGGAGAGTCTGGAATTGAGCTAAATCAGATCCGAAAAGCAGCGGTTGCGGCAAATGCGGATGAATTTATCATGCAATTAGAGGATGGGTATGAAACCAAGCTCGGGGAACGTGGTGTACGACTATCTGGAGGCCAGCGTCAACGGATTGCCATCGCCAGGGCGATTTTAAAAGATCCTCATTTACTTATTTTCGATGAAGCCACCTCAGCACTAGACTCCGAGTCAGAATTGTTGGTACAGGGGGCTATTGACCAACTGATGAAAGGCCGGACGGCCTTTGTGATTGCCCACCGTTTATCCACCATTCAAAATGCGGATAAGGTTATCGTTATCGACCAGGGGAATATTGTGCAAATCGGTACGCATGAAAGTTTGCTGAATCACGATGGTTTGTATCAGAAATTATATCAAATGCAATTTAGAGATTGATCAGCATTTCGACACGTATGGCGTCCGGTATTTCACGCAAGGGAGCTTCGGTTCCCCGCGGCTTGCTGCGAAGCGTCTTCATTTGAGACACCTGATATTGTCCTCTAATCAAGACAATAAATGAACACAGGATGAACTGGCAATCATCGGCTATAAAAACCGATCTGTAAACGCCCTCATTAAATAAATTGATATGATGATCATCCGACCGGAAAGTAAACAAGGTTGGTTAATCGGGTCGGTAGGCTATGTGGTATCACATTGAGAAAAAGATAAAGACATGGTTGCTTAAGCATTTATCCGCCGGTCAGCCAACTCAATGTCTGAATCCGGAGGACATTGATTGGTCATCTATTCATAATATTCTTGTTATAAAACAGCACGATCAATTCGGTGACTTCCTACTGACAACCCCGGCAATACGGGCCCTTCGTCTGAAATGTCCGAAAGCTAAAATCAGTTTGGTGGTTCGTAATTACCTTTATCCCATAGCACAAGGTAATCCTGACGTAGATAAAATATGTATATTTTATGAGTCTGCATGGGATTGGACGCCTATGCGTATCTACGAATTTAAGGTGTTTTTACGACAGCCATATGACCTGGCAGTCGTTTTTAATACGGTGTCACACTCATTTTCTAGTGATATGATTGCCTATTTTTCCAGGGCAAAGATAACACTCGGTCCGGAATTGCCCACCTTTGACCACATGAATTATAATCCATTTTATTCATTAAATGCCCCCGTAGATCCTGGACCGAAACATCAAACTTTGCGAAATATGGATGTGGTTCGATATATCGGAGCCGAAACAGACGATTTATCGTATAGATTTTCGTTGTCCAAGGTTGAGGGATCCGAAGGAAAAAGGGTCATCCGAATGCTGCTGGGTGATAATGTAGGACCCGTTTTGGCGATACATTTCGGTACCAAAGATCCAGAGAAGCGGTATCCCATTCACAGGCTGGCAGAGATTATTGATTGTATTGTTAAAACTGGACAATATAAAATAATCGTGATACCATCACCAGATGAAGACGAATTATTGAATCAGCTACATAATAATACAAAGTGTGATTTAGTGGTTCTTCCTCCTATGGCGTTGAGAAAGGTGGCAGCTTTTCTATCGAATATTGATCTTCTGCTTTGTAATGACACAGGCATCTTACATTTGGCTTCGGCGGTCCGAACACCGAGTATATCGTTTCACGCCCGTAGTGATCCTTCTATATGGAAACCAGTTGGCATTCGACATGTTGCTTTGTATGCCAAGGCGGGTGATATTAAACTTATTAACGTGTCTACGGTGACCGATTTGATACAAAATGCCAATGATCATATAGGGGAAGGTAATTTGGAGATAATTCCTTGTTAAAGGTGGATGTTCTATAAAATACCATTTAGATGCAAGCTATATCTGAGCTCCATAATTCTTGACATTCCAATATTCTTCATATAAACTCCTGCCTCATCCTTCAATCTGGTTCAAACAACGTAGATTTATCATGGTTGATATACTTGATCTGGGCTGTGGACCTTTCCAAAAAATAGATGGTGCCATCGGGTTAGATATCAATGAAGCCCCCCATGTGGATGTGGTGCATGACTTGGACGTTTATCCCTATCCCTTTAAATCGGGTCAGTTCAGGCATATAGAGATGTCCCATATAATTGAGCATATCCAGCACCCGGCAAAAGCAATGGATGAAATTTACCGACTCGCACAGCCAGAGGCGACCATTAGGATAATTACCCCACACTATACCTCCCAGTTATCCTATGGAGATTTAACACATTATCACCATTTTGGATATATTACATTTACTCATCTTTGTAATAGTGGTCGTTTTAAATTGAATTCGCACAAAATCATCTTTACGGATTTTTATAGAGTCATCGGGATAAGCTTATTGGCAAATTGGATGCCTCGGCGATGGGAAAAATATACGGCATTTTTATTTCCCGCGCTATATGTAGAGGTTATTCTTACGGTGGTAAAGGAATAAGGGCCGGAGGTTATTATGCCAGAACAATGGCCGGGAAATACACCTGACATGGTACAACCTGAGAACAATCCCGCGTTATCGCGGTATTGGAGATCCAACTTGTTGACCATGTTTGTACTGTTGGGAATATGGGCCGCAGCAGGACTTGGAGGAGGCATCCTTGTTGCAGACTGGTTGAATAAATATCATCTTCCCGGGACAGGTTATCCACTTGGTTTCTGGTTTGCTCAGCAGGGAAGCATTATGATGTTTGTCATCCTGATCTTGGTGTATTGTGTCCTTATGAATCGATTGGATAGCAAGCACCACGAAGAAATTCAATCATCTAATTAAGAGGGTTTTCCTTACGATGTCTGTTCAGAGTTGGACTTATATATTCATTGGTCTATCCTTTAGTTTGTACCTAATTATTGCCTGGAGAAGTCGGGTTAGTGACACGCAGGGCTTTTATGTCGCTGGGAGGGGGATACCGGCTGCGGCAAATGGAATGGCTACGGCTGCGGATTGGATGAGTGCGGCTTCCTTTTTAGGAATGGCCGGCCTTATATCCACGATGGGATACTCTGGTGGTATATATCTGATGGGTTGGACTGGGGGATACGTGCTTCTAGCGCTGCTCCTTGCCCCCTATCTTCGTAAATTCGGTCATTATACCGTGCCTGACTTTGTGGGGGATCGGTATGATTCTAACCTTGCTCGTGGTGTAGCGGTGTTGTGTGCGATATTTGTCAGTTTTACCTATGTGGCTGGTCAAATGCGGGGTGTGGGCGTAGTCTTCAGTCGGTTTTTAGAAGTGGATATTAATGTGGGTGTTGTTATTGGCATGGCGATTGTATTTATATACGCAACTTTGGGAGGGATGAAGGGGATCACCTGGACACAGGTTGCTCAATATTGGGTTTTAATTACAGCCTTTTTAATCCCAGCTATTGCGATCAGTATTAAGTTAACGGGCCATACACTACCACAGGTCGGGCTTGGAAGTACACTTGATCCTTCTATTGCTGGTCAATCGGGCGTCTATCTTCTTGAGAAACTGAATCAAATTCAGGTAGACCTTGGCTTCAACCGATATACCGATACGTTTACAGGTAGCTGGGATAAAGTTAATGTTTTTTGTGTCGCACTGGCTTTAATGGTGGGCACCGCAGGATTACCTCACGTTCTGGTAAGATTTTATACGGTAAAATCCGTCAAGGCCGCCAGGTGGAGCGCTTTTTGGGCGTTATTGTTTATTTCGTTACTCTATTTGACTGCACCCGCAACGGCCGCATTTGCCAGATACTATATGATTGAAAGCTTGAATGGCAAACAAGTCGATCAACTGCCGACCTGGTTTTCAAATTGGGAAAAAACAGGATTAATTCTCTGGTTTGATAACGGTGACGGCACCATGCGGTATTCTGCTGGCAATGACAATGAAATATTCAGGACCGGTGCTGTTCCGGTTGCAGAAATGACGACCATAAGGTTCGCCCATCAACAATGGTTGGATACAAATGGTGAAAGCGGGACAGATGCCAGACCCATCCTCCGGCAACGGGGTTTGGCAGGCCCCGACCTTGATATTATCGTCCTTGCTACACCTGAAATGGCGGAATTATCAAGTTGGATTATCGCTCTGGTGGCTGCAGGAGGCTTGGCCGCGGCACTCAGTACTGCCAGCGGCCTTCTCCTGGTCATTTCTTCCAGCGTAGCCCACGATCTATATTATCGTATACATAACCCATCAGCTACGGAGAAACAACGGCTCCAGGTAGGACGTGGGGTCATTGGTTTAGCTGTCGTTGTCGCAGGTATATTCGGTATCTATCCACCAGGCTTTGTAAGTCAGGTCGTTGCGTTTGCCTTTGGATTAGCTGCCGCGAGTTTCTTTCCAACCCTCGTCCTTGGCATATTTAGTAAAAGAGTAGGGTCGACACCTGCTATTTGTGGTATGATAGCTGGCATCGGTTTTACAGCCTTTTACATCATCAACTGCATATTTTTCAATATGCAGCCCTGGACATTTGGAATATTCAGCAACGGGATTAATCCTCAGGGCATTGGCACCTTTGGGATGCTCTTAAATTTCCTCATCACGCTGTCCCTAACACCCTTTTTTCCGCCGCCGAGGCGAGAAATAATTAATATGATCGATTCTGTCCGAGAACCAGAGGGCGTTGGTCCTGCTGTAAATATAGAAACCGCGCCTGAACACTGATATTTTCCACGCCATTACTAAATTATTGAGTGTGTGGGACTATGAATTCGGATGGATATTATGTCTTTGTCTATAATAATTATTACAAAAAATGAGGAAAATCAGATACAGGACTGTTTAGAAAGTGCTCGATTTGCTGATGAGATTATTCTGGTAGATTCCGGAAGCACCGATCGGACGCTTGATATCGCTAAATCATATGTCACACAGATTATTGAAACAGAATGGAAAGGGTTTAGTGGGACAAAAAATATTGCATTAGAAGCCGCAACCGGTGATTGGATTTTCTGGCTTGATGCCGATGAAAGGATTCCAACCGAATTACAAAACGAAATATGCGAAATAATGCAAAATGGAACACATGAAGGATATTATGTAGCCCGGAAAGCCATTTTCCTTGGCCGTTGGATCAAACATTGTGGCTGGTTTCCCGGCTATGTTATTCGATTATTCAAAGCTAAGGGTGCCCAGTTTTCAGATGACCAGGTTCATGAGTCCGTTGAAATTGATGGTCCAACCTCCCATTTTAATACCCCCCTGATCCATTATACCGATCTATCCATAGAACATTACCTTTTGAAATTTAACCATTACACGACCCTGGGAGCACGTCAATTATTTGAGTCGAATCGAATGTTTCATTTGACAGATCTCATTGGACGCCCGATGTTTTCATTTATTAAAATGTATGTCTTAAAACTGGGTTTTCTTGATGGAATCCAAGGTCTGATTTTATGTGTCCTGTCTGCTTGCTATGTATTCACGAAATACGCCAAATTATGGCTCTTATGGCATCAGGATAACGTAAAATAATATCTCCTTCTTCATGCCAATATTTTTCCCTTTAATGTGCTATGTATTCCCTTTCCGTTGTTGTTATTACGTATAATGAAGAGCGTAAAATTAAAAAGTGTCTTGAATCTGTGAAATGGGCCGATGAAATTGTTGTTATTGATAGCAATAGTACGGACCAGACCAGAGAGATAGCCCTGCAATATACTGATCTGGTTATTGAATATTCCTGGAAAGGATTCGCAAAACAACGGACCTTCGGGATGGATCAAACTTCTGGCGATTGGATTTTATTTCTGGATGCAGATGAATATGTAACCGATGCTTTAAAGCATCGGTTACAGGAACTTCTAACTGCCTTCTCGCCTTTCCATGCCTTTAAACTCCATCGTGTAGAACATTTCCTTGGATATCCATTACATCACGGTACATTAAATCCCAGCTATCAACCACGTATCTTATCTAAGGGAAAAGGATACTGGACCGGAGGTGCCCATGCCCATATTGAAGTTGATGATGATTTAATGGGACTTATTCATGAAGATTTATATCACGATTCTCATAACACAATTACCGATTTTATCACACGGATAAATTACTATACCACCGTAGATGCGGAGGATCGAGTCAAAAGTGGACAACGGGTGGGTAAGTTACGAATTATATTTTCACCTATCGGTATGACCTGGAAAAGCCTGATCGTAAAAAGAGGTTATCGTGACGGGTTTCCCGGTGTCTTATTTTGTATCGGTATGGGGATATACTCGTTCTTGAGATTGGTAAAAGTGTGGCAATTGACCAAGGATGCTCCCATAGTGGAGAGGACAGGCAACGACGATTCGGTGTCATGAAATCTTTCACTTATTGAGATAACGGCATGAATCAGCTACCATGTAGTATTATAATTCCCACATGGAATGCTAAATCGCTTATAGACCGTTGTCTGCGGTCCATTCTGGCGCATGTGGAGACCGGCGTCACCGAAATCATTGTCGTAGACGATGGGAGCACGGATGATACGGCAAGTCATATTAATGGTGAATTTCCATATGTTATTGTGGAACGGCATCCTAAAAACATGGGCTTCGGTGTGTCATGTAACGATGGGGTAAACCGTGCCACGCATGATATTGTCATTTTACTTAACAATGATATCATAGCAGATGAATCGTTTTTAAGTCCCTTGCTTCAACACTTTTCAGATGACAAAGTGTTTGCCGTCAACGCGCAGGTTTTTCAGAATGATGGACAAACGCCGGGAGGTGGACTTGTACGGGGATCCTTACATTGTGGATTGCTTAGATTGAGATGGGCAGAATATCAAAAAGCAAGAGACCATAAATCCTTGACGCTCTACGCTAATGGGGCTGCCACAGCGATTAATAAAGATAAATTTCTTAAACTGGGCGGGTTCGATTCCATATACGCGCCATTCTATTCGGAGGATTTAGATATATCATACCGTGCATATCAACGGGGTTGGCTGGTATATTATGAACCTGCAAGTAAACTCCTTCATGACCACAGCGTCACTATAAATAAAGATTTTCCCCCTGATTTTATCAAGATAATCAGTAAACGAAATCGAATACTATTTATCTGGCGAAATATCCGAAGTTCATGGCTCTTACTACAACATGTGGTCTGGCTTTGCCTAAGATGCATCGGCGCTTTTTTGACCTTGGATTTCACCTATTTACAGGCCGTAGCTTTCGCCTTAACCAAATTAAGTACCGTGTATAATCGTCGGAAAGCGGATCCAAAAGTTCTGCGGTCAGATCGCCAGATTCTTTCGTTGACCTCCGATTGGGAATATCGAGATATAAATTAGGAGATGACAGGGCAATTCGAGGCCATCTTATGCAGATAGACCCCCCACATCGTATTCTGATTACTCGCTTACGATTTATCGGTGATGTTGTCCTAACCACCCCAGTGATCAGGGCTTTACGAAGGGCTTATCCCAATGCTGATATAATGTATCTCGCAGAGGACATCCCTGCTTCTATCCTGAAAAATGAACCCGATCTATCGGAAGTAATCAGTTTAAATAGGACACATATATCTACCCTGCCCCTTCTAAGACAATGGTATGAATATTATTTTTTTTTCAAAAAAATCCGGAGATACCGTTTCGATTTAGTCGTTGACCTGTTCTCCAATCCAAGGAGTGCATTATTAACTATACTGTCCGGTGCCCGTTATCGACTTGGATATGATGTTCGGGGCAGAGGTCTGGCCTATAATATTAAAATCAAAAGAGGCTTATCGAACCGTGTAATCGACGCCTATCTTGATTCGGCAAGGACCTTGGAACTCCCTGTTCAAAGTGAGACCACAAAGATCACCATTCCACCTGATGATCGGGCTTGGGCTTCTACCCGTCTTTCTGCGTGTTCTGATTTGGATAATCGGCCTATCATTGGAATAAACCCCGGAGCTTCCTGGCCTGCAAAAATTTGGGACACCGAAAAATGTGGCGAATTGGTTAATCGTATGGTATCTGAATTGGGGGCACATGTGTTGATTATCCAGGGGCCAGGCCAAGAAGAGATTGTAGAATCAGTTAAAAAGTATTTAACATCCGAGGTCGAAATTGTTGCGGAAATTTCACTGACTCAACTCGCAGCGCTGATACAAAAATGTAGATTATATATCTCAAACGATTGTGGCCCGATGCATATCGCCGTAGCTGTGGGAACATACACAATTGGGTTATTCGGTCCAAGTGATCCAGACATATGGTTTCCTTATAGTAAAGCTCAAGGAGTAGCTCTGAAACCAGAAGTCCCCGAGTGTTGTGGTCAGGATATCTGCGCAGAACCGATTCCTTGTATCAATAAAATATCAGTAGATGAGGTTTTCATTGCAGCCAAAAGGTTTTGGTCTGTCTTGGTAGACGAATAAATCTTCAGGATCTAAAAATGATATACCAGCCAGCCAGGATATTAATCATCAAATTACGGGCTATTGGTGATGTTGTTATGGCTACGCCCGTGATAGAGAATCTTAGGGCCCAATTTCCTGAGGCCCATATTGCGTTTTTGACCGAGGATGCCTCTGCTGAAATTATAGAGGATAATTCCTTTTTGGACGAAGTGATTGTAATTGAACGTCGTCAATGGAAGAATGCTCCATTTCTCAGCGCCTTGAAAGATCAACTCCAGTTCTATCGAACACTACATGCGAAAAAGTTCGATCTGGTTTTCGATTTATTCGGAAATCCTCGCAGTGCTGTATTATCGCTTATTTCTGGTGCACCCACCCGGGTTGGATTTAATTTTAGATTTAGACGATATTGTTATACAAAGGTGGTGACGCCCAGAGGGGGAGAGGTACATGAAGTAGAATTCAACTTGGATGCATTGAAAGCGTTAGATATTCCGATTGTTTCACGGCAATTACGTATGGACTTATCGGAAGAAGCAATTCATGCTGCACAAAACTGGATTAATTCAAGACGGAGCAATAACAATAAGATAATCGGACTGAATCCAGGAGGAGGTTGGCAGATTAAAAGATGGCCGCCGGCATATTTTGCTGAATTGGCAGATGAATTGGTAAAACTTTATGACGTTCAAGTTTTATTATTTTGGGGCCCTGGTGAAGAACAGATTGTAGACTCTATCCTACGATTGACGAAAGAAAAGATTCATTTAGTTCCGGATTCAACCCTCAAAGAATTGGGTGGATTTATATCCTGTTGTCATCTCATCATCAGTAATGATAGTGGCCCAATGCACATGGCGACTGCTCTAAAAATTCCGACCATAGGGATTTATGGCCCTACCAACCCGGAATTACAAGGGCCCTATGGGGCTGGTAATCTCGCGGTTCGTCAGGATTCTGTCAAGTGCCTCGGGTGTAATCAGTTGACCTGTAAACTCGGAAATATCTGTATGACTGAGTTGCCCGCCTCTGAGATTTTGAAACACACGGAAGTATTTCTAAAGTGATACTTGACAAATTATCAGTAATGCTATATATTACACCGATTTTGAGTATCCATTCATGTCAAGATTTACCTAAATTTGAGAAAGAAAGTTGATCCTTGCGTAAAGATATAATTGTTGAGACCGCAACCCACGAGACGCGCATTGCAATCCTCGAAGACAATCATTTAGTTGAACTGTTGGTCGAGCGTCCCGAAAATGAAAGAATTGTAGGAAACATCTGTAAAGGTACTGTTACCGCCGTCATGCCAAGTATCCAGGCTGCATTTGTCGAGATTGGTATGGAAAAGGCGGGGTTTTTACATGCGTCAGATGTATCTGGATCCTCAGATTGGGTTGATTTCGAGGATGAAGAAAACCAGGAATCTGGTTCAAATCGTCGTCGGGAAAAAGAACGACCCATTCAGGATACGATAAAAGATGGTCAGGAGATACTTGTACAAATTACTAAAGAGCCCATTGGAACGAAGGGACCGCGTGTAACCGCTCAGATGTCCTTGCCGGGTCGTTTCCTGGTTCTGGTGCCCAATGAAAACTATGTCGGTGTTTCTCGACGAATCGATGACTGGTCTGAAAAACGACGTTTGAGAGACCTCGCTAAAAGTCTAAAATCAGATAATGTAGGGGTCATTGTCCGTACGGCGGCGCTTGGTAAATCTGATACAGAATTTAAAGCCGACCTTAAGATGTTGACGGAACTCTGGAATACGATCGATAAGCAAGCGAAAAATACGCCTTCGCCTGCCGTCATCCATAAAGATATGGAGATCACCTCAGGCATGATTCGTGATCTTTTTACACCTGACATCGACAGTGTGATTATCGATTCTAAAGCTGTTTATCAGAAAACAATTGGATATTTGAAGTCTATCGCACCCAAGTTAATATCACGGGTCCATCTATATGATGGGACCGCACCAATTTTCGATGCCTATGGTATAGAGAATGAGATTGAAAAAGCTTTGCATAGGAAAGTTTGGTTAAAACACGGTGGATATATCGTAATTGACCCTACCGAAGCGTTGGTTACGATTGATGTGAACTCGGGACGGTATGCAGGAGCCCAGGACCACGAAGGCACTGCCTTTCAGACCAATATGGATGCGTGTGGCGAGGTCGCACGTCAAATGCGCCTGAGAGATGTGGGTGGGATAATTGTTATAGATTTTATAGATATGGACGAACGGAATCACCGTAAACAAGTATATCAGGAGCTGGATAGCGCTTTAAAGCGCGATCGGTCCCGTACGCGGATGTCAAAGGAGATAAGTGAATTCGGCCTGATCGAAATGACGAGGCAACGGATTCGACCAAGTTTATTATTTTCTTTTACCGAATCATGCATTGTTTGTGATGGTACCGGACGGATTATGTCGCGTCTGACATTAGTTACGCAAATCGGTCGGTGGTTGAAACGGGCCAAGTCAAGTCTTCGGGAAAAGCTACTCCGCTTGAAGGTTCACCCATCTGTCGCGCTTTGCTTATTTGAAAATTCTAATGAGAAGTTAAATGCATTAAAAAATGAATATGAGGTAGAACTGGAAATTGAAGAAGATCCATTTTTACATGTTGAAGAATTTCGGATGTTTTCATGTAAACTTAATATTGATATAACAGATGAATTTAAATCGTAAATTTTTTATACAATCAGTCAAAGGAGTCATTGATGTACGCAGTCATCCGCTCGGGTAATCAACAATTCCGTGTCAACGAGGGTGATACCATTCAAGTTGAAAAAATCGGAGCTGAAGTTGGGGATGAAATCACGATTGATGATGTATTGCTTCTTGGTGGTGGGGACACAGTCATTGGTACCCCCATTGTCGCCGGTGCGACGGTTACGGCCAAGGTCGCTGAACAGGGTCGTCATGCAAAAGTCATTGTATTTAAAATGAAACGTCGAAAAAATTATCGTAGGAAAAATGGCCACCGACAGCCTTTCACTGCACTCGAAATAACGGGCATTAATTACGACCCATCGACAGCAAACTAACCGTAGAACATTCGAGGATTCATCCTCATTACACAGAAATTTATATTGAAGGAGCGTGTTTCATGGCTCACAAGAAAGGTGTTGGTAGCTCACGCAATGGCCGTGACAGTAACCCAAATTTTTTAGGTGTGAAAGCTCCAGATGGTAAGCACGTTACCGCTGGTAGCATCTTGGTCAGGCAGCGAGGGACGAAAATTTTACCCGGTGATAATGTGGGACGAGGTAATGATGACACCTTATTTGCCCTAAAAGATGGTGTCGTTCAATTTCGTCCGTATCGAAAAAAACGGACAAGGGTCCATATTTCAGCCAGTTGATCGCATGATTAATGATGACTCTCTTATCCAAGTAGCGGAAGACGCTATTTCCGTTTACCTGGATGAGCAGTTAAAATGTGGATCTCTCGATACAGGGTTACATAAAAAAGCACGGCAAAATGTCGTCCGCAATTTACGCTCCTGGTTAAAAGACCCCCAGATAGACCTACTATCCCCTAACTTTAAATATGGCATACGACAGGCAATTTATGATCAAAATTGGCCTGTCCTGACAGAAGTTTTTGTCGATGAAATCACTTTCGGAACCGCTGGTATTCGAGGCAAGGCGGCGATGACTGATGATGAGCTTCAACGATTAAGTGTTGATGGGATTGATGCAAGAATCCTAAAAGGTCCCAACACCCTAAATAATGTGGTCCTTTTATTGAAATCCGCAGGTGTAGCTCGTTATGCGGTTGATCAGGGATTCCGTTCGATTGTAATCGGCTATGACAGTCGTGTGCAGGGCCAGGCCTTTGCCCAATTGATCACCAAATTATTTTTAGCAAGTGATCTCAAAGTCTTTCTTTTTGACGAAGCATGTCCTTATCCGGAAATGACATTTGCTATTCCCTTCCTTGGTGCTGATATCGGTATACTAATCTCTGCAAGCCATAATGACCGGAGATATAATGGGTATAAATTATCCGCCGGGACGGGGTCGCAGTTTGCCCCCTCCGTTCGATCAATAATTTATAATGATTACATTAAAAAAATAACTACCCTCGATATTGAGTTGATGGATTTGGCAGATGCGTCCTGCGACCATAATCACCCCGACGATCCATTTAATAAAAATAATAAATTAGTTTTTCTTGGCGGAAATAATCGGCTTGGCGAAATGGAATACTTTGGTCGACCTCTTATTGACATCCATCAACCTCATCTGAACCATATAAAAAAGTTTATTATAGATCCGGTTATGTTGCGAAAATGGGCAGACACTGTTAGGGTTGGGTATTGTGCATACCATGGCGCAGGAAGGAAGGCTGTGCCCAGATTGCTTAAGGATTTTGGGTTTAATCAGGTACACGTTATCCATGAATACGGGTTGAATGATCTAAATGGTCTTTTTCCAGCTTTTCAAGACGATCCAGAGCAACAACCTGATCCGGGAGATAAGGTTGCTGCAGAGATCGCCGTTTCGGCCTACAGGAAGGAATATGGGGAGGAGAATTTTTCTAAACAGGACATTTTGATCGGTACTGACCCCGATGCAGACAGAACAGGATTAGTAATAAAGGTACCTAACGAGCAACAGCTTGTTTTTGACAATAAGTCCTATCGGTTGCTTGACGCCGATGATGCATGGACGTTGTTGCTCTGGTATCGAATAAAAAGACAAGCCGAGGGTAATGGTGGCATTTTTCCAAATGCAAGTCAGGCTTTTATCGCCCTCTCTCATATTACAACCGATGCCCTGGTTCGATTAGCTATTAAATACGACATCGGTGTTATTAAAACCTGGGTCGGGTTCGGCATGATTGCGAATGCCGTACAGAAAATTTGGGCAGGAGAGAATATCGACGCTCCAATTTACAAAGATATGATTTATCAAACTATTGGCATGGAGGACCAAACAAGAAGGGTTAATGTGGGGTGTTTGGAACAAAGTAATGGTTTCAGTATATTGGGCGGACCACCCACCTCACCCACCGCTATGGGCGAAGGCGGCCACGTACGTGATAAAGATGGTATATTTGCATCAATATTATTGGCAGAAGTGGCTGCCTATGCGAAGTCTCTCGGTACCACCTTGTTTGATCTATTAGATGAACATATTTACCTCGATCCTGATATTGGATATTTTGTTACCTACTACGAATCGGTCCCCCAGTGGGGTGAATTTAAAGGTCTTGAAGGAATAACGACTAAAATAGAACTGTTAAGACGCAGTGTAAAATTAAGTGAGCGGGTGCAGGCAGGGGAACCTTTATTCCTGGGAGGCCTGAGAGTATTGGATTCTGAGATCTTCACGGTTGGAAAATATGCAGACGCCCACCAGTGGCCTGAATTTCCGGATGAAGGAATCCGATTCTATTTCGATCAGGAACGATGGAGCTATCTTACCATACGTCCATCTGGAACATCACAGTGTTTGCGCTATCATATTCAACTAAAAGCTAAAGATCTTTCCAGGGAAAATATAATCCAAAAGAAGTTGGATACCAACAGGGTAGCAAAAGGTATCATTTCTAATATTCGTAAGAAGGTTGAGATATGAAATGATCCATGATAGTTTTTTCTATCCCCCCCAATATAAAAAGCCGCCTTTCGCAATATACATAAAGGCGGCTTTTTATATTGGGGGGATAGATGTTTGGTACTAAAAAGAGAAAAATTTACTTAGATTGTTTTCAATCTCTGCATTTTCCTGAAGATGGGCTAACCATTCTGAGTATAGCTGATTCTGTTTTTGCGCCAGAATTTGTTGTTTCAAGTTTTCTTTCGCTGAGTCAAATTCCTCATCAATGACTGGCTGTTTTTCCGTTAATTGGACGAGATAGAACCCTCTTTCACCTTCGACAAGATCACTCAAATCTCCGATATTTTCCAATTTAAATGAGGCATCAATTAAAGACAGATCCTGGCCAACACCCGGTATGAAGGCCTGTCTCGCAAAAGGTTCTGCTGATTTCACATTGTCGGCTTCTTCGCCCGTCAATGAATCAAGGTTATTATCATATAGTTTTATCTTGAATTGCTCACCAGCTCGTTTGGCTAAGTCTAATTTTTGATTGCGATTTAGTATCGACCGGATACGGTTCTCTACTTCGACCAGATCCTGCACACCTTCTGATTTTCTGTCTGAGATTTGAACGATATAATATCCGGCATCGTTTTCGAGCACATCGCCAAAATCCCCCGGATTCCCATTAAATGAAAAGGCTGTGGCACCGATCAGATAACCCAATTTTGGAACAAATCCATCCGGCCGTTCTGTAAATAAGCCGGTTGTCTGTACGGTAAGTGACTCTGGGGCACTTTGAACAATCGCATCAAAACCATTATCACGTGCGGTCGTCATAATCTGGTCTGCTCTGGATTGAAGATCTTTCAAAGTTTGTTGCCCAATGACTGTTTTTAGTAAAATATGCCTGGCTTTTACCTGGTCTTCGCCATTTTCTTTCTTTTTTTCTTCTACTTTTATTATATGCCAACCGAACTGTGTCTTAACGGGTTTGGCCATTTCCCCATTCGGTGTTTCAAATGCTACTGTTTCAAATGGACCCACCATATCTCCACGTCCAAAGAAACCAAGGTCGCCACCCTGTTGGGCGTTACTGGGATCTTCAGAAAAATCTCTTGCCAGAGTTTCAAAATCAGCGCCCCCCAATAGTTTTTCATATAGATCGATAATCTGCCGTTCAACACGTTGAGAGTCTGCTTGACTCGGTTGTTTTGATATCATGACATAGGATAACTCAGAACGGGCCTCCTGCTTGAACTCATCCTGATGTGTATCGTAATATGATTTAATCGCCTCTTCTGTAACCGAAACAGGATCAGCAGGATAAATATTAGGATCAAAGAAGTAATATTTGATGCCGACTTTTTCATTCTGGGTGGAGTAAACGGACTTTATCTCGAGATCCGTAACATGAGCGAGCGAGGTGATCCTATTGATTAATTTCTGCCTCGGAATCAGCATCCTATATTGGGCCTCCAAATACTCCCATCCAGATACATTTGGATTGTTTAGAGACTGCAGATACTTCGTTTGGTCAAACTGCCCATCCGTTTGAAAAATAGCCTGTTGCTTGATGAAGTCTGGTGGATTCGTTCTAATAGCTTCGAGGAGTTCAGCATCCGTCACCACGATATCAGACTTACCTATCTCCTGTTGTAGCAACATAAATTCAACGCGGCGATTCCAGACTTCATTAATAATTTGTCGATTCCGGAATTCATCAATATCGCCTCCGCGTTGTTGTCTTTCTAATTCACGCATTTGTTCATATTCAAATCGGATTTCCTCATAGGGTATTTTCTCACCATTAATTACCCCCACCGCATTTTGACTACTCGGACCTCGTCCAGCTAAATCTGCACCCCATTCCAACCCGATTAAACCAATAAACGAAAATACCAGTAAAATCATTACTACCCGGGTTTTATCTCTCAATTTTTGCATTACGGCCATCTTATTTTCTACTCCTTAAACTGCTGACATATAAATATTATGAATATCTCCCGATGAATCGAATTTGATTGGAGAAGCATTCCTGGGTGATATTTAAATTATACAGATAAAATAATATAATTCTATATGAGAATCATGGCAACTATTTTGTCTTTACGTTGGCAAGTCGGATGGAAAAGTTGCTTGACAGATTGAATGGATTAATCTATTTTTATCTACCTAAATTATGTTTATAGGTGGTTCGAAACCATTATAAATGATACCGTTTTTATCATGAAATGATGGATCATAAATAAGGTGTTTTTTAAATATCAAATTTTAAGGAGCGTCATCTGATGAAGAGCGGAATACATCCTGAATATAATACCGTGACTGTATCATGTGCATGTGGCAATACTTTTGAAACGAGGACGACGGTAGATTCAATTCATATTGAAATATGCTCTGCATGCCACCCCTTTTATACAGGAAAGCAAAAAATGCTTGATACAGCAGGTCGTGTTGAGCGATTCAACAAACGATACGGTGTCTCGGAATCATCGACAACAGAATAAATCCCGTAATTGTACCCTTTCAATTGTGCTCTGTTTGTATATAAAATGTAGTCTTAAATGGGGCCGAATTAATCTTCCTTATCACATATGATAGCTGAACAACTAGAACAGATTGTTCATAGATATAAAGAGTTGGATCAACTTTTGTCTGATCCCGGGATCACGTCGGATCAGGAAAAGCTCCGAAGCTATGGTAAAGAGTACCATGAGTTGACGCCGGTGATAACTCAATATCAAACCTATAAAAAAGTATTAGATGATATTGAATCCACTCGTTTCGTTTTAGGTGAGGCTGAATCTGACGCTGAGATGCGAGAACTCGCGCAAGCTGAACTAGATGAACTAGAGGAAAACCGTGATCGGCTTGAGAAAGATCTATTTACATTACTGATTCCTAAAGATCCTGATGATGCTAGAAATGTGATTTGTGAAATAAGGGCAGGAACAGGTGGTGATGAAGCCGGTATTTTTGCTGGTGAGTTATATCGTATGTATACTCGGTATTCTGAAATTCAAGGATGGCATATCGATATTATAAATTCCAATGTGGCTGAGCGTGGCGGTGTTAAGGAAGTAATTTTTCAAATCGATGGAAAAGGTGTTTATGGTAAGTTGAAACACGAAAGTGGCGTCCATCGAGTGCAACGCGTTCCCGTTACTGAAACACAAGGCCGAGTTCATACTTCAGCTGCTTCAGTGATAATCCTGCCCGAGGCCGATGAAGTTGATGTGGAAATAGACGAAAAGAAAGATCTTGAAATAAATGTGTATCGGTCATCGGGGCCTGGCGGGCAGAGTGTAAATACTACAGATTCTGCGGTGCGTATCACCCATAAACCCACCGGATTGGTCGTGACGTGTCAGGATGAAAAATCTCAACATAAAAATAAAGCAAAGGCAATGAAGGTGCTCCGGTCACGTTTGCTTGATGTGGCCCACCGGGAGCAGGAAGCGGCAATGTCCACCGTACGTCGGTCTCAAGTTAGATCAGGAGATCGAAGTGAGAAAATAAGAACATATAATTTCCCTCAAGGTCGCGTTACAGATCATCGCATCGGATTGACATTGTACAAAGTGGACCAAATTATGGAAGGGGAAATTTCCGAAGTAATTGATGCGCTCGCTCTGGCTGAGCGAGCTGAAAAAATGGAAAATCTATCAACAACTGCCACCTCATAATTGTTTTGTTGTCCCCGATTAATTAGTCCGGGACGTTATATACCGTCTCCGCCCGACCCGACTCAAATACAAGTTAAAGAATTTCCTATCGCATGAATGGCATTGATATTCCTTCCGATCTAACCTTACTAACCGCAATAAAATGGGCAAGTGGTCAATTGGAGGGAGGGCTAAATTCAAATCCAAGGTTGGATTCAGAAATTATTCTTGCGCAAGTTGTTGGTCTAAATCGTATAAACCTTTACATTAACTTTGACCAACCCCTTACTTCCTCAGAAATACAATCCTTTTCCGATCTTATAAAACGCAGGATATTGGGGGAACCGGTTCAGTACCTTAACGGATTTACGGAATTTTACGGACGATCCTTTAAAATTTCACCGGATGTTCTAATTCCCAGGCCTGAAACAGAAATTTTAATTGACCATGTTAAGGCGTTTCTTGTTAAAAAAGTCAATAATTCTCCAGAAAAACCTGCTATTCAAGTCGACCTTTTCAATCCAGGTCCATTACAGACTGAAAATCCGGTTACTATTGTAGATATTGGTACAGGGTCAGGAATTATTGCACTAACCTTGTTTTCTGAGCTGTCAAATCTTCGGTGCTATGCCACAGATGTATCCGCAGCGGCACTTCTAATAGCTCAAGAAAACGCAATAGCGTTAGATATTTATGACCGGATCACATTTATGCAAGGTCCTTTTATGGGGCCTCTTGAATCTATTTTAGAAAATGATTGTGATTTAATCATATCAAACCCTCCATATATTGTTAGATCAGAAATCTCACAATTACCCATCGAAATACGAGAATTTGAACCTCTGGTGGCATTGGATGGTGGCGAGGATGGACTCGAATGCTACACTGAGATGATCGAAGTGGCACCAAGGTTCCTGAAAACAGGTGGCATGTTAGCATTTGAAATTGGTGCAGATCAGGCTGAGGATATTATTTCACTCCTAAATAAAAACTCGCTCTATATCAATATCGAAGTCATTAAAGATTATAACCATCTTAACCGGGTTGTTTCAGCTATATTCTCTGGTTAATTATCTAGGATATTAAGGATATCAAATGATAACGAACAAACGAGTCATGATCTTGGGAGCAGGAAACATGGGTAGTTGCCTGCTTGGTGGCATTTGCAGAGCCAAATTGGTACCGGCCAAAAATATCAACATTACTGGTTTAAGGGCTGAGTATTTAAAAGTATTGGCTGACCAATGGGGGGTTAATTGGTCCACGGATAATAAACAGTCTGTAACTAACGCGGATGTGATTATGATCTGTGTTAAACCCCAAATGATAGGTAGTATTTTGACAGATATTCGGCCCCACCTAAATTCATCCCAACTAATCATAACTATTGCCGCAGGTGTAACGACCAAATTTATAAATACACATTTGGATGCCCAGAACCCAGTTGTGCGAGTAATGCCGAATATAGCTTCCTTGGTCGATGAAGGCGCAGCGGCTATATCTGTCGGAGAGTTTGGGGAAGATCAACACAAGGAAATCGCGGCTCAGATTTTTCAAGCAGTCGGGCGTGTCGTCTTTGTGAGAGAAGACCTCATGGATGCAGTTACAGGTCTGAGTGGCAGTGGTCCTGCTTACATATATATGATAATTGAAGCGTTATCGGACGGTGGGGTTAAAATGGGCTTGCCAAGAGATATTGCTTTGGACCTTGCAGCGCAAACTGTACTGGGCGCGGCCAAACTAATTCAGGAAACAGGTGTTCATCCTGCTGTACTTAGAGATCAGGTTCTTACCCCTGGTGGGACCACAATCGCAGCTGTTCACGATTTAGAAACCAAAGGCCTTCGAAGTATGTTAATCAGTGCAGTCGAAACAGCTACGCGCAGGTCAAAAGAGCTCAGTGGTAATTCTTAGGCTGTATATTGACCATTGCCATTTGTTCCGCAATTCTTGATGAGATTCATTTGTAGTTTTAAGTTATTTGTGTGCCCCCCTGGTTTTATTTTTTAATTGTCCATATACACGACGAAAACCTCGAAGTCATTACACCAGTTAACGGTGAAATCCTGTCGAGATATTTCCATTTTTCTCGAATCGCGGTGCAACAGGGTTGTATATAAAAATATGGGAACTCCGTTTAATAATCTATCGGGATATTAAACAAACCCTCTTTTTTACGGATTGCAGCCTATTTAACACCTGTCCGATCCCATCTCAAAGTCCTCGAAAGATTCATTTAGAGCCCTCCTTTCATCAGTCATTGGTTTTTACCCCTTGTTGCCAAGATTCAACTACTACCAGGGTTAGTTGTGTCATCTGAGTTTGTCAAACTCGACAGATCGTTTAGGGCTTACAACTTATCTAATTCTTTATATTATTTTTCCACTCCTTTGTCTGCCAAACGCTTCCAAGTCACGGTGGGATAATTTCATAATGACCAGGAATTTCTTATTTCCACCTTTTTTTTGGTGTAAACAATTTACAGTATAGGACTTAGATAGGACGTATAATGTATTTTGATATGCCTGCACCATTTCAAAATACATCCTGTTGTGGTCTGTGTAATACATCCTACCACATGCAGTGTCAACGTCTGTGTGGTGTTTTCTTTCCGTAATCTTTTGGTACTCAAAGAGTTAAGAGTTTCACTTTAATCGTTAGATACGAAAAAGCGCGTAACGCATTTTTATATATTGACAATGAAGGTACTGGAATGTAGTATTGTGGGTAAATGTGGGGCCGAGTGGGGCACTAAGCATCTTGAACACCAAACGCTTGAGTAGCATTTGCTGAATACTCACCTAAACATAACGTTGTAACTGTATTGTGTATAAGGACATAGGTATGGCAAACTTCATAGGTTCATACACATATTCAGTCGACCATAAAGGTCGGGTTAGTATACCGACAAAATTCCGGAAATATATCCAGGCTGATACCGATGAGGCGCTGATCATCACCCGAGGTTTGGATGGCTGTTTGTTTGCCTACCCCTTTGATGAATGGCAAAAAATAGACGAACGTCTGCGATCACTCCCGGTGACGCAACAAAATACAAGGGTGTTTGTGAGAATGCTTACTTCCCAGGCCGTAGCTGTCACACTCGACAGACAGGGACGTATCGCCATCCCCAAGGGATTACTTGAGCTCGCAGGCATTGAATCTGAAGTGATGTATATTGGGACCCTTGATCATTTCGAAATCTGGAAACCAGCAGAATATGATAGGGTAATGAATGATTCAGGTGAATCCTACGAAGCGATTGCCGAATCCATATTAATGTAATATCGCCTTGCAACACCATTGAAGCCGGTAAAAATAAGATTGTAGTACAAATACATATTCAATAATACCTTCACCAGGTTAATCTGATAATGGTCACCAATACCTTTCACCATGTCCCCGTCCTAATTGGTTCTGCTCAAAAGATGCTGATTTGGAATCCATCAGGAACGTATATAGATGGCACAATGGGTGGTGGTGGGCACTCTGCTGCCTTTTTAAGCCATCTCAATAAGTCGGGCCGACTTATTGGCTTAGATAAGGATATGGACGCTATTAATGCATTAAGGGCGCGCTTTGTTGAACAGGACCCTTCCCGAATTTCGATTGTTCACCAGGATTTTGAGAATTTGAAACCGTTATTAAATCACCTTGATATATGTTTGGTAGACGGTGTTTTCCTGGATATCGGCCTGTCATCTCACCAGATCGATACCCCTGAGCGGGGATTCAGTTTTATGTCTGACGGCCCCCTCGATATGCGGATTGATCGGACGAAAGACCGGTGTGCCTCTGATATTATCAATAGCTCATCGCAGGAAGAACTTGAGCAAATCATGTTTGAATATGGTGAGGAACGGCTCGCGAAACCGATTGCGAGGGCAATTCTCAAAGCTCGAATTGGTAAGCCCATTCAGACTACAACTCATCTGGTAGAAGTTATCAAGTCGGTTGTACGACATCGTTTATTTATAAAATCCTGTGCACGTGTTTTTCAGGCTTTACGTATATCAGTTAATAATGAATTAGATCGTTTAAAAAGCGTTTTATCCTCCACATTACCCTTGCTAAAACCCAAGGGACGGTTGGGGATCATCTCCTATCACTCTCTTGAAGATAGACTGATAAAACATACGTTCAGGTCTTGGGCAGCAGATTGCATCTGTCCTCCGGACTTCCCCCAATGTGTGTGCGACAAAGAGCCTTATGTAACCATTTTAACGAAACGTCCCATGTTGCCATCACCGGATGAAATTCAAAGTAACCCTAGAGCACGGAGTGCAAAACTCCGTTTTGTAGAAAGATTGCCTGTTTCACTCAAATAGGTGGCCAATAAGAAATCGATGGAGAAATTATGAAATCATTGCGTAAAATTCGAGGTGATGGAACGGGAATTGAACAGTTAGTAAAATGGGTGGGTGTGGTGGGTATTGTTGGTTCCCTTGGGTTATTATACGTCTGGCAGCAAATCCAAACGCGTGATTTGAAACGGGATATTTTGAATCTTGAAGCTCGTAAAGTATTGATAATAAAGGATAACTCACGATTGCAAGTCCTGGTTTCTCATTTTTCAGATAATGAAGCCGTTGAATCAAAAGCTAACGAGATGTTCGCTTTGAATTATCCTGCCATTGGTCAAGTGGTTGCTATGGACATGATCGATCAATATACCATTATGGCTAATGCTCCGGTGGACAATGGTATTCAAACAGGAAAGAAATCCCGTGTGATGTTACCTATGGCCTCTGTTTCGATATCTCAATTAAATCGTGAACGGTAGTGTCTCACGTTCTGAGGATGTGTAGCATGGTTTCAAGAGTATCCTTACATAGATTGTCCTTTGTTGCTGTAATGGGTATGGTGATCTGGGCTGGCCTTGGTCTTCGGATGGGCTATGTTCAAATTTATGATCGTGAGATTTATTTACAACGCGCACACAATCAACAGCGAAGAATTATGTCTCTGACCCCTAATCGAGGCAGAATCTTTGATCGAAATCTGGAAACCCTGGCATTAAATGTTGAATTTGAATCGTTTGCTATACGAAATCCCCGCGATTCCCATGAATCCAAGAAGCAGTGGGGACAATTCGCGATACAAGTGGCACAGATCACGGGCCAGAACCCAGACCTGATCATTGATCGCATGAATAATGGCACTGGGTTTACGTATATCGCCAAGGAAGTAAGTATGGAAATGAGTGCGCAAATACAATCCCTGCCTCTTTTTCCATTGTTGAAAGACAAAATTCAGATCGAAAAGGACATCCGTAGGGTCTATCCGATGCGATCGGTTGCAGGTCAAATACTGGGCTTTAGTGTTGATGGGGTAGGGAGGTCAGGTTTTGAAATGAGGCATGACCAACTTTTAAAGGGAATTGAGGGATATGCCATTGTACAGGTGGATGCCCTTGGTAGGGCCTATTCACGTGTGGAATCTGACTATAAGCCAGCAGAAAATGGTGCAGATGTCATGTTAACTATCGATGCCAAATGTCAGGCTATTGCAGAAGAAATTTTGAAAGAAACCGTCGCTCGTCATAAGGCGATCGGTGGCATGATTATAGTCATGGAACCCCAGTCCGGCGAAATACTCGCCATGGCCAGTGCACCTGATTTTGACCCGAATGTGCCCAATTACTATACATTTGAATCGCAAAAGATGCGTCCAGTTGTGGATATGTATGAACCAGGTTCGACCTTTAAACTCGTAACCGCCGCAGCAGTATTGGAAACGGGAGCATTTGATCTCGATTCGAGAATTATAACGAACAATGGTCAAATCACCATTGGATCACAAACGATTACGGATCATGAGAAATTTGGGGAATTAACCGTTCAACAAGTCATTGAACATTCGAGTAATGTTGGTACTATTAAAATGGCACAGGCCCTGGGGCAAAAGACGTTATTCGAATTTACCCGTGCGTTCGGTTTCGGTATCAAAACCGGGATTGAATTACCCGGTGAAGCACGGGGAATATTACACAATCCTATGGATTGGTCTGAATCATCTCTTCCAACCATGGCAATCGGGTATGGTGTTTCTGTGACCGGTTTACAATTGGCGATTGCGTATTGTGCCGTCGCCAATGGCGGAAGGCTAATGGAACCTAAGATTATTAAAGCTCTGATTCACCCCGATGGCACGGTGGATCATACCTCACCCGTCGTTGTTCGTAATGTGATATCAAATAAAACCGCAGCATTATTACGCCAGGTTTTCACAGGTGTCGTTGATCATGGAACGGGAACTGAAGCAGCAGTTACTGGATATAAATCAGCTGGAAAAACTGGTACTGCGTGGAAAGCGCGTGAAGGGGCGGCTGGTTATACGAGAAATTATCGATCATCATTCGCCGGAATGTTTCCGGCGGATAAACCTGAGATTGTGGCGCTTATCATGATTGATGAACCCACAGAAGATGGATTTTATGGCGGATCAGTAGCTGCTCCTGCATTTCGAAAGATGGTAGAACGAATGATTCACTTGCCCAGGACACCAATAAAAACGCCTTCAGAAATGAATAATGGAACCCCCCTCTATTTAGCAACAATTCTGGATCGCAAAACAGAGACCAAAGTCACCGATGTTATAGATATCATTGGCCCAGCGGAAAATGGCGACACGGTTCTCCCGTTTCGCAACAGTGAATTGATGGGAAAATCGGATCACGTAGATGATACTACAAAAATCAGTATACCCTCTGTCATTGGTTTAAGTCTGCGTGAGGCCATTCAAAAATTATCGAATGATGGTATTGAAACAACCGTGGTTGGAAATGGATACGTCGTACGCCAGATACCTGCAGCAGGTAGTCTGTCGCAGGTTGGGGATCGATGTCTGATAGAATGTCGTCCCGGTGGCAATACTATGGCAGGAAGCTAGGCTACCAGTACATTATCGTCGAATGAGCTGGCCTCACCCTCTGAGAGGCTTAATTTGAATTTGAATACCTTATTAGATGGATTAGCTGTTAAATCAATTCATGGTACGACGGATATTAATGTACGTTCAATTGTCCATGATTCACGGCAAGTTGAGCCTGGTGATCTATTTATCGCGATTCGCGAACCTTCTGGACATGATGGTCATCACTTTATTGAAGCCGCGATTAATAACGGGGCTATAGCTGTTGTCCATGAAGGACCAAAACTAACAGCATCCATCACGATCATTTCAGTGCCAGATACCCACCTTGCCTATAGCCTTGTCGCGGCCTGCTTTTTCGGATTTCCAGCTTCACAACTGAATATGGTGGGCGTCACGGGAACTAACGGAAAAACTACAGTAGCCTATATGATTGATACCATTCTTCGGGAAGCTGGGAAACGATCGGGTGTCATTGGAACTACGGGATCTCGGTTTTTGGATCTGCCTTTCGATGGGAAAAAAACTCATACAACGCCATATCCAATGCACTTACATGAAACGCTGCAAAAAATGGCAGATAAAAATGCAGAATATGTCGTTATGGAGGTTTCATCCCAGGGCCTTGCATCTGATCGTCTCGCATCTATAAAATTTGACCAGGCCGTGTTTACAAATTTAACACGGGATCATTTAGATGAGCATAAAACCATTGAGGCTTATAGAGAAGCTAAAATGGAACTCTTCTCGAACCATCTTGATGAATCCGGGTGTGCCATCATTAATGAGGATGATCCCTCACATCCCTATTTTAGGGATGCCTCAACGGCTGATATTTTAACCTATTCTCTTAACTCTAAAACGGATATAAGACGGGTGGGTCCGATCAATTGTTTTTCTGATGGAACCGTATTCAACGTTCAAATAAAATCAGGCGTAATTTTGCCGGTATCGATACCTCTTACTGGCCGATACAATGCCTCGAATGCACTCGCAGCGATAGGGGTCTCGATTGCTTTGCACATAGGGCCTGAGGTTATTTTGAATGGTTTGAAGAAAATATCCGTTCCCGGGCGATTAGAGCGTATTGAATGTGGGCAGGGCATTAATGTTCTTGTTGATTTTGCTCATACTCCAGACGCACTGAATTCCGTGTTGTCGACGTGTCGAGAATGGACAGAAGGCGCTCTGATTGTTGTGTTTGGCTGTGGAGGAGATCGAGACCCGGGCAAACGGCCATTGATGGCTCAGGCTGCATGCAATCATTCAGATTATGTCATTATAACAACGGATAACCCACGCTCTGAACCGATTGGACGTATTCTGGGAGATACAGAAGCGGGTCTGTCACCACAAGTAGCGTCAGTTACAATCGAAAATAGAAAAGAAGCCATTGATCACGCCATATCTCATGCTCAACCTGGTGATACCGTTCTTATCGCCGGTCGGGGCGATGAACCGTATCAGATTATTGAAGATCATCAAATAGAGTTTGATGATCGCGTTGTAGCCAAAGATCTGATTGAATATCATTATGGATAAACGCACTCACATAACTCAAATATCATTTGGTCAACTCGCCAAGGTCGTTTCGGGGGAATTATACGGAGCATCCAGTGATTCTTGCCATGTTCGAATGGATAACATATCGATTGATTCCAGGAGTTTGAAACCCGGAGCATTGTACATTGCTATCTTGGGAGAACAATATGATGGCCATGATTTTGTGATAGATGCCTTAGATAAAGGCGCGGTTGGTGCTTTTGTTTCAACACAATGGTATTCCCGTCATGCTGAAGTTGCCAGGCACGGGATCGTCATTTCAGTTCAGGATGTAATCATTGCGATGCAGTCTCTAGCACGGTGGCACCGTTTGCAATTTGAACTACCGATTATCGCCATTACCGGATCAAATGGGAAGACGAGTACCAAAGATATGACGGCATCAATACTGGATTCAAGATACCAAGTCCTGAAAACACCCGGTAATTTGAATAGTCAGGTTGGGACACCACAAGTTCTTTATTCCTTAAATACCACCCATGATATGGCCGTATTCGAATTGGGAATGAATCATCCTGGTGAGATGGCCAGGTTAGCAAAAATGACCCAACCAACGGTCGGTGTGATTACAAATGTTGGGCCGGCTCATTTGGCTTATTTGAAGTCTTTAGAGGGGGTAGGGCGAGCAAAAGGTGAATTGTTGGAAAATTTGCCACCAGATGGATGGGCGATTTTGAATGGCGATGATCCGCACGTTATGGCTCAGCGAAAGAGAACGGATGCCAAAGTGATAACGTTTGGTCGTTCTATGGGCGCAGATGTCAAAATAAAATCTCTTACCCCCTCTCTGGAAGGATCAACTTTTGAACTCGAGGATGGCCTTGTTTGTGACCTTGTTATGCCAGGGGAGCATCAAGTCTTGAATGCTCTGGTCGCTATTGCCGTCAGTAGATTATTTAACATTCCAGACGAGACCATTCAATCTGTTTTAGGAAACCTTCAATCTTCGGCCATGCGATTACAATCCGTAAAGATAGGCCATGTTCACATTCTTGATGATACCTATAATGCCAATCCAAGCTCCACAGAATCGGCTTTAAAAACGCTTGCAAGTACCGGAAAACGGAAAATTGCAATCTTAGGTGATATGCTTGAGTTGGGGGATTTGAGTACAACCGCACATCGAGCAATCGGACAATCTGCGGGTCAATCTGCGGACATAGTTCTTTCTGTAGGGGAGCATGCGCAGGAAATTGCTGAGGGGGCTATTGAAACGGGGATTGATAAGGCCAATCTGTTTTCATGTAAGGATACCCACGAAGCTACTGAAATAATCATATCGATGATAAAAGAAGGCGATGTCATTCTAATAAAAGGGTCACGTGGTATGAAGATGGAAACCATCGTAGAGGCCATCAGCCGATCAATACGATCCAAATAATTAGGGCCACCATTATTTGAGGGGAAAATTTTGGAACGGAACCGAATAGATTTGCCATTGCTTATAACCACCCTGTTGTTGGTAGGGTTAGGTGCCATTATGATTTATAGTGCCAGCTTTGTTGTGGCAGAAGAATTGTTTCAGGGTGAGAGCAGCTTCTTTTTAAAGCGACATCTGGTACGTGTTGCCCTTGGTATTGCCATTCTTATTTTGTTTGCCAATCTCGATTATCGCAGAATGAGAAAATGGGCACTCATCATGATGGCAATTAGCATTTTGTGTTTACTCCTTATTTACGTACCAGGTTTAGGTCTGACCATCAGAGGGGCCACCCGCACGTTGAAATTATGGATTATAAATTTTCAACCGGCGGAGGGCATGAAAATTGCAATGGTTTTATTTTTAGCCCATTGGCTTGATAAAAGTCAACATGTGATTCAAAAATTTGTCCCAGGTCTTCTACCCGGTTTGATCGTCATTGGTGTGACTTTTATGCTGATTGCGCTTCAACCGGATTTTGGAACGGCAATCGCTTTAGCCATAACTTCCGCTGTGATGCTTTTCATCGGTCGGGCACGGATGTCGCATCTCGTGGGCGTTGCAGCATTAGCCGTTCCGTTCGTAGGTGTTAAAATCTACCTTTCTGCCCATAGTAGACAACGCGTTATGGCCTATATTGATCGATTTTTTGGGGATGCTGCCGAGCAAACTATTAACGTTCAGGGTCCTGATTATCAATTACAACAATCTTTGATAGGTTTGGGGACGGGTGGGTTTTTTGGTACCGGATTGGGGCAGAGCCATCAAAAGTTTTTATTCTTACCGGATCCCCATACTGATTTCGTTTTCGCTGTGATAGGAGAGGAGCTAGGCTTCTTCGGAGCGATTTTCGTTCTCGGGTTGTTCCTGGTACTCGCCTGGCGGGGCATACGGATCGCAACCGATGCGCCTGATGCTTATGGATTTTTTCTGGCATCTGGATTAACGACTTTAATCTCACTCCACGTTCTTTTGAATATTGGGGTAGTAACCGGATTGTTGCCAACAACGGGCCTGCCCTTGCCTTTCATGAGTTATGGTGGCACGTGGTTATTATTTTGCATGATGAGTGTCGGTATACTACTTAATATATCCAGAAGCGCCTCGCGTCAGACGAGACTTCGGTATGATTGAACAAAAACTAAAATTCGATTTTAGCCATGTTCATTTTATAGGTATAGGCGGTATAGGGATGAGTGGATTGAGCGAGCTGATGGTAAAGTCAGGATATACGGTGAGCGGTTCAGATCTGGCCACATCTCCTATCACGGATCGCCTGGCGTCCTTAGGTATCAACCTATTTTCTGGCCACGATGCAAAGCAAATTATAGGGGCCGACCTAATCATATATTCATCAGCTGTCGCTTTCGATAACCCAGAACTATCTGCGGGCCGTCAACAGGGTATCCTGACTGTTTCCCGAGCTGACCTTCTGGGGGCGATATCAAGGCGTTATCATGGCATTGCTGTCGCAGGCACACATGGCAAGACGACGACATCCGCCATGATTGGAAAAATCTTAATTGATGCCGGGCTTGATCCGACCATTATTTTGGGTGGTATCTTACCTGAATCAGATTCCAATGTGCGAATCGGATCGGGTGAATTGCTGGTAGTGGAGGCGGATGAATATGACCGATCATTTCATACACTCATGCCCTCGATTAGCGTTATCACGACAATCGATGGGGATCATATGGAATATTTTGGTACACAGGACGCCATTGACACAGCGTTTTTGACCTATGCCCATCTTTTACCTTTTGATCGACCTTTGATCGCATGTATCGATGATCCAGGCGTCAGACGATTGTCCCCTCAAATTCGAAGACGAATCACAACCTATGGCACTGTTTCAAATGCAGATGTCAGGGCCACGAATATTGTTCTGTCAGGATTGGACACATCAGCAGACATTCAGATATATAATAAGAACGTGGGGACCTTATCCCTTCCGCGCCCAGGGAAATACCATATCTTGAATGCTCTGGCAGCGATAAGTGTGGCTGAGCAGTTAGAAATTCCAATTGAGCTATCCATGAATTCACTCTCTACTTTTAAAGGCGTACAACGGCGTTTTGAAATCATAGGAGAGGTGCATGGGGTCACGATAATTGATGATTATGCCCACCATCCTACTGAGATTGAGGCGGTTCTGGACGTATTGACCGGATTAAATGCGCAGCGGGTCACGTTGGTATTTCAACCACATTTATACAGTCGGACCCGTGATCAGGCCCGTGAATTCGGTCGTATACTCAGCCATCCTAAACTTCACCAATGTATAATTACAGATATTTTCCCATCGAGAGAAACCCCGATTCCAGGTGTTACAGCGAAATTGATTGTCGATGAGGCCAGAGCGTCCAACAATGGGTTGATATATATCTCTGATCTCAAAAATGTAGTTGATCATTTAAAACAAGAATTAAAGTCGGGTGACGTATTGATAACGATGGGGGCAGGAAATATAAACCAAGTGGGCCATGCATTCATCGAAGATGGGCAATAAGCATTACAAGGTGCATTTATGGATTATTACAGCGATCTTGAACATAGTTTAAAACCAGATAAAATACTTCGTAATGAGCCTCTATCTCGACATACGACGTTTCGGGTCGGCGGATTAGCAGATGTATTATGTCTCCCGGTTACGAGATTTGATTTACTTGAAATCATAAATTTCGCAACGTTCCGTGATATCCCATGGTTAATTCTTGGAAACGGCAGCAATATTATATTTGACGATGATGGATACCGAGGGCTGGTAATAAAAATCAAAGGATCAGCCCCTGCTAATGGCACATTATGGCATCTTAACAAAGATCAGGACCGCATCCATGTAGGTGCCGGTGTAAGTCTTGCACGGCTTGCATGGTATGCTGCGGCTTTTGGGATGAGTGGTCTTGAATTCAGTACGGGAATTCCAGGTGTTGTCGGTGGCTCGATAAGAGGAAACGCCGGGGCACACCAAATGGAATTGAGTCAATTCATTGAATCAATAGAATTACTTATTCCTCCAAATACCATTACAACGATTTCTGCTGCAGAAGCTCAATTTTCGTATCGTCATGCATCGATTGATCCTAACGCGATAGTCACAAGTGCTATTCTAAAATTGAAGTCAGATGATCCGGAAATAATTCGGGAACGGATTAATTCATTTACGAAATATAGAAAACAAAGCCAACCATCAGCAGATCAGAGTGCCGGATGTATGTTTAAAAATCCAAAGGGAAAATCCGCGGGTCAATTGATCGATCGGTCCGGTTGTAAAGGATGGCAGGTTGGTGGGGCGAGGGTTTCTGAACTTCATGGGAACTTTATTGTGAATCAAGGTGAAGCTACTGCTTGCGACACTCTGGCATTGATCGATCAAGTCCGTGAACGCGTCCACCAGGAAACAGGTATTGCGCTTGAATTAGAAGTCCGAATTTTGCGTTCGGAGGTATTATGAAGCGGAATTGGGGACGGTTATTCCTTCGTTTTTTTCTGTTTATCGCAATGTTAAGTACGGCGTTGGGATGTCTGGTATATGGATTAATCGAGTCCAAGGCACTATACCAATGGTTGAGAACAGATCCAATTTTTGCGGTCGATGAAATAAAGGTTGTGGGAAATGATCTAGTAGATGAAGCGGAGATTAAGATTCTCGCCGGTATAGAAAGAGGGGAAAACATATTGACCGCCGATCTACTCACTGCCCGGGATCGGTTGAGTATTGATCGTCGTTTTGACCGTGTTTTTATAAACCGCCGTTTTCCAAATTCTATCTATATTTATCTTCGAGAGAGAAGACCCATTGCATTAGTCAAACTCGATAAATTATACGCTGTGGATACAAACGCGGAACTCATTCCATTACAAAGCGCAGGATATTTACCAGACTTACCCGTCATTACAGGGTTAATGTCTCAAACGCCAGCGGCCTTGCAACGATCACCATCAGATATTGAACAGTTTGAGGTCATGCGCGATTCCATGTTAACCAATCCCAATCTGGATCGAGGGATCTATGTTGTTGAAATGATAAAACGATTTTCACCAGCGTTCCACGACAGAATATCTGAAATTAATGTTGTTCATCCGCATGATCCTGTGATTTATACTGTAAAGGACGGTTTATCGATTCGTCTGGGTATAGGTCGTTATTCCCATAAAATTAACATGTTAAACCGAACCATTCATCGTTTGAAAAAAGATGGTATTAAAACCAGGGTTATAGATTTGCGGTTTAAAGATCAGGTCATCGTCCGGCCGATTGTGACTACTGCCCCGGAAAATAAACAATCTTGAGACGTTTGTAGCGAGGATACATTGTGGCTGGAGAAATTATTACGGGTCTCGATATCGGCACCACAAAAATTGCAGCGCTTATTGGTGAACGTACAGACACGGGCTTGAATATATTGGGTTTAGGCATCAGTCCCTCTGAGGGTTTACGAAGAGGTGTTGTGGTAAATATGGATAAAACCACCAGGTCGATCACACAGGCTGTGGAAGCAGCCCAACGCACCTCTGGTATCCAAACGGATGCAGTATATGCCGGAATCGCGGGCGAGCATATACAGAGCGTAAATAGTAGAGGTGCCATTGCCATCCCGCGAGGGGAGCAAGGGATAACCAAGAAAGACATCGAAAGAGCATTTGAAGCCGCAAAAGCTTTGCAAATACCCATGGATCGACAAGTGATCCACACGCTTGCGCAGGAGTTCATTGTTGACGACCAGCGTGGTATCCCAGATCCTAATGGTATGTACGGTGTGCGGCTCGAGGTTCTCGTCCATATCGTCACGGGTGCCATCACCTCGGCACAAAATTTGTATAAGTGCATTAAACGAGCCGGACTCGAAGTAAAAGATCTCGTCTTGGAGTCTTTCGCGTCGAGCTTTGCCGTTTTGTCATCCGATGAAAAAGAGCTTGGGGTTGTACTTATCGATCTGGGGGGAGGGACAACGGATCTCGCCATATTTTACGAAGGGAGTATCCGACATTCGGCCGTGATTCCCATAGGCGGTAAAAGTTTAACCAGTGACATCGCTATTGGTTTGCGAACCCCCTTAGAAACGGCAGAAGATATAAAACAAAACCATTGCCGAGCTATTTTCACAAGGTCAGATGAAGATAGTCATATAGAGGTTCCAGGCGTGGGCGGAAGAACGCAACGAAAAGTTTCTCAGGAGCAGTTAGCATCCATCGTTGGACCCAGGATGGAGGAGATTTTTTCTTTTGCCCATCGTGAAATTAAAAAAAGCGGGTACGATGATCTTATTGGGGCTGGTGTCGTCCTCACCGGGGGTGGCGCTCTTATGCCCGGTACGGTAGAACTGGCTGAACAGGTATTTGGGATGCCGGCAAAAATCGGCATACCATTTGGTCATATCGGGTTGGTAGAGGAAGAGAAAGCGCCCTTATATGCCACAGGGATCGGATTAATGTTATACGCGATGGAAAATCCTGAACGAAAGGAGTGGGCGACGCCCGACGATGGTGGCTTGTTTGATCGTATGTATGGCCGGATGAAGAACTGGTTCGATAATATGTCCTAAATATATTCATCATATTATGCCATGGAGGCACTCTTAAATGTCGACATTTAGTTTTGATTCAGACCCAGGCTTGTTTGCGCGGATGAAAGTATTTGGTGTCGGTGGGGCCGGTAAAAATGCCCTAAACCATATGATAGAGGCAGGGGTTCCTGGTGTAGAATTTGTGGTGGCTAATACGGATGCTCAGGATCTGGCAGAATCCAATGCCAAATATAAAATTCAGCTTGGAAATGAGATTACACGTGGTTTGGGGGCTGGCGCTGATCCTGAAATTGGGAAAAAAGCTGCTGAGGAAAGCCGAGATGAGATTACCGAACTGCTCACAGATATTGATATGGTCTTTATCACGGCGGGTATGGGTGGTGGGACGGGAACTGGTGCAGCGCCGGTAATAGCTGGAATCGCCCGGGATCTTGGTGTCCTGACCGTTGGTATTGTTACAAAGCCGTTTATGTTCGAAGGGCCAAAACGGTCCAACAATGCGGAAACAGGATTAGCCGCCTTGAGGGAAAATGTGGACACTGTCGTTGTTATCCCCAACCAAAAGTTGAAGGAAGCGGTCAGTCGAAATACCCCCTTTAAGGATGCATTAAAGGTAGCTGATGAAGTGTTGTTGCAAGCAACAAGAGCTATTTCTGACCTGATCACATTACCTGGCCTTATAAATGTGGATTTTGCGGATATCAAGACGACGATGAAAAACAAAGGTGATGCGCTAATGGGGACAGGCGATGCCACAGGCGAAAACCGGGCTAAAGAAGCCGCAGATCGGGCAATGACACATCCATTATTAGAGGATCTCGATATCGATGGGGCTAGAGACATATTACTAAATATCTCTGGCGGGCAGGATCTTACGCTGTTCGATGTCGATGAAGCGATGACCACCGTTCAAACTGCCGCAGGTCATACAAATATTATCATGGGAACGGTTCTGGATGAGGCACTACAAGGTGCCATTCGGGTTACTTTGATCGCTACCGGACTGGATCAAACATTGAGTAGTCGTGAAGATATGATGACGCGAAACGTTATAAAATTCAATCCAGAACGGCCAAATGATTTAGATACGCCTACCTTCAAACGTGTGAAGAGAACCGGGCCACCAACGACAGAAACCCCGTCTGAAGAAGCCCCTGCGGCTGAACCAGAAGAAGCCAATGACCTTGAAGTGCCTACATACATGAGAAGGCGTCGATCGTTTGGCTCATAGGATCTGGAAATAGTGGAGACGGTGGGTGTCATTTTCATTTATTTCAACCCCCTGCGTGTATAAACGCTTCTGTTTGATGGTAGACATGTTATTTACGTTGGCGATATGCAATCGTGAAGAAGACGCAACGGCCGTATTTGAAGGAATGAGGATATAAATCCAAAAAGAAACTTGGATGCGGCAGACGTGTCTTTGGACACAACTTGATGGCCTAGAGCAATCGGTGCCGACATGTCGGCACCGGTGACCATTATTGATTTTGGGCAATATGGTGTGGCCCATGTAAAGTTGCCATACCAGTTTTGAATGATCTTTATTCAACATACAAGGAGGGGGGCTTTGTTGTGATTATTACTTTATTTAATTTCATAAGATGTTGAAAAAAAGTAATTACAGCGGCTATACATACCAGAATGTAATAGCAGTTTTTTTGAATAAGATCGTAACAATGGTATAAGACCTGATAGACGGCTATATTTCATAATAAACATCGATTGATCCTTTTGGCTCAATATTTAAATTGTTGACAAACCCCCCTCTGAATTTTATTTTGTTGAGCATGATTTAACTACGTCTTATGTCTTCTATACCTGTGGGATTCAATCCTTTTTGCCAACTTTATACACCTGTTGATCAAGCCTCGTTTGTGATTATGTCATATTTTTTCAGGGCGTGTAACATGCTCTTGCAGAGGGTGATTCTATTTAGTTAATCCAAAATGCTGCTGATTTAATCATTTTTTAGTTGAAAACTTATTGATGGAGAATGAAATATATGACAGAGGGACTCCCCCCTCAATACGATCCTAAGCCAGTGGAACGCAAGTGGTATTCATTCTGGGAGGATAATCATCTTTTCCAGGCGGATCCGAGTTCGGACAAACCTCCATTTACGATCGTAATCCCCCCACCTAATGTGACCGGAATATTACATCTCGGTCATGTTCTGAATAATACAATTCAGGATATACTTATCCGGTGGAAACGAATGGAGGGATACGAAACCCTTTGGATGCCAGGTACCGATCATGCAGGGATTGCGACGCAAGTTGTCGTCGAGAAAGCATTAGCAAATCAAGGCATAGATCGCAAAGAAATGGGCCGCGAGGCATTTATTGGGGCGGTCTGGAAATGGCGGAAGGAATATGGCGGCACGATTATAAGACAGCTTAAATCACTGGGTTGTGCTTGTGATTGGGAGCGCGAGCGCTTCACAATGGATGAAGGGTTATCAAAGGCTGTTATTGCTGTATATATTTCGCTTTATGAAAAGAAAAAGATATATCGGGGGCATCGTATTATTAATTGGTGTCCGCGCTGTAGAACAGCTTTATCCAATGAAGAAGCTATTCCTCAGGATGAAAATGGATCATTGTGGTATATGAAATATCCACTCAAAGATGGTAGCGGATATATCCCTATAGCAACAACACGTCCTGAGACGATGTTGGGGGATACGGCTGTGGCTGTTCACCCAGAGGATGGACGATACGCTCATTTGATTGGAAAACAGGTTCAGCTTCCCCTAACCGATCGAGACATTCCCATCATCGCAGATTCTGAATTGGTCGATCCGGCATTTGGTACTGGTGCGGTCAAGGTTACCCCAGCCCACGACCCCAACGATTTTATTATGGGGCAGAAACATAATCTTCCCACTTTGACGGTAATGGACGAAGACGGCCTTATGAATGTGCTCGCAGGTGAGCGGTACCAGAGCATGGATCGATTTGACTGTCGAAAAACGATCATACAGGATATGACAGACCTTGGTTTCCTGGACCGGACTGAGGCACACAGTCACGCGGTCCCGCATTGCCAACGCTGCGATACTATCCTCGAACCACGTCTGTCTCAGCAATGGTTTTTAAATACCAAACCCTTCGCAGAGCAACTGTTAAAGACTCTGGAAGAAAATAAAATTCCTGAATTTACACCTGACCATTGGATAAAAACCTACAAACATTGGCTGGAAAATATCGAAGATTGGTGTATATCACGTCAGCTCTGGTGGGGGCATAGGATTCCCATCTGGTATTGTGATCATTGTGAAACGATACATGCTGGCGTCGAGGCACCCGAAAAATGTAAGGCATGTGGCCACCTGAGTTTACGTCAGGATGAGGATGTCCTGGACACTTGGTTTTCTTCAGCCCTATGGCCTTTTTCTACCATGGGATGGCCGGAAAAAACATTGGAATTGGCTAAATTTTACCCTACCTCAACCCTGGTAACCGGTCATGATATATTGTTCTTCTGGGTTGCACGTATGATGATGATGGGTTATGAGTTTATGGGAAAACAACCCTTCGATGATGTCTATCTAACCAGCCTGGTTAGGGATATCAAAGGGCGTAAATTGAGTAAGTCCCTTGGGAACTCTCCAGATCCATTGGAAGTAATGGATACGTATGGCACCGATGCTGTTCGATTTGCCATGATGTTGATTGCGCCCCATGGGCAGGATATATATTATTCGAATGACCGGATCGATGTGGGAAGAAATTTTGCGAATAAACTTTGGAACGCTGCGCGATTTGTGTTGATGAATCAACAACATCAGATTGAGCCAACGATCGAACCGACCGATCTATGGGATCGATGGATATTATCGCGGTTGTCAAAAACTACAAATCAGGTAACAAAATCGTTAAAAGCATACGGATTTCACGAGACAGCACTTCAGATTTATGATTTTTTCTGGCATGATTTCTGCGATTGGTATCTTGAGGCGATAAAACAACGGCTATATGATAAAGAAGATTCCAAATCCAGCGGTGAGGCAAGGCAGATCGCTTTACACGTGCTGGAAAACACATTGCGACTTCTACATCCATTCATGCCTTTTATCACCGAAGAGATATGGCAGCATTTGAAAATATATTTACCCGGCGATATGGATTCTGAAATCAGTATTATGAATTTGGCATGGCCAGAATCTAACCCTGACTACTTGGATCAGTCCATTGAGGAAGACACCATAATCATCCAGGATCTTATCGGTTCCGTTCGTGAAGTTCGAGCGGACTTTAACGTTCATCCTTCCCACAATATGGATGTGTATTGTCTCGTGCATCATTCGGACTTATCGCAAATTCTCACTGACAATATAGCCACGATTAACAGTATAGCTCATATTCAGATTAGTATGATGTCAGACGAGATGCCCCGTCCCACAGGTAGTGCATCAGGCGTTTTACACGGTCTGGAGTTTTTCGTTCCACTGGCTGATTTGATCGACCTGGATGTGGAAACTGACCGCCTATCTAAAGAGAGGGATCGGGTGGCTGGTGAGTTGGAAAAAGTAAAAAAGAGGCTGGCTAATAATCAATTTATTGAAAAAGCCCCGGCCGACGTGATAAAAAAAGAGCATAATAAACAAGATAATTATATTGACATGATCAGCAGGCTCGAACGCAACCTCGACATGATTATGGATGTATAATGAACCCAAGGATCTTGGGAGCGATATTATTGACAGGCGTTATATAGATTTACATACCCATACCACATGCTCTGATGGACAGTTGACACCGCAAGGGCTTATTGATTTGGCCGAAAATGTGGGATTAACCGCACTGGCGATAACAGATCATGATGTTGTAGATGGAATTAAAACCGCAAGGGATCACTCGAAAAAAGTCGAGGTTATATCCGGTGTTGAACTAAGTGCATGTGAAGGAACATCAGATATTCATATCCTTGGTTATTTTATTGATCCCACACATAAAGGACTAGAGGTACATCTCTCTGAATTCAGAGCCCATCGTTATGATAGGGCCAGGCAGATTGTTAAAAAGTTGAATGAGTTAGGTGTCGATCTATCGTTTGAAAATGTGCTCGCATGTCGTCATGATGAAAAAACAAGTATAGGCCGGCCACATATCGCCCGTGCTCTGCTCGATGCCGGATTGGTCAAATCGACTCAGATGGCATTCAAATTGTATTTGGGCAATCGGGCTTCTGCCTATATTCCTAAGAGTAAGATTTCAGTATTGGATGCCATTCAGATAATAAAAGATGCCGGTGGATTGTCGGTTATGGCTCATCCCGGATCAACAAGGCGGGATGAATTGATCCCACAATTTGCAGAGGCTGGATTAGACGGACTTGAGGTGTTTCATCGTGAGCATAATGAGGTTGCTCAACGATACTATAGTCAAATATCGGAAAAAAATAAATTATTTAAGACCGGTGGCTCTGATTTCCATGGTGCACGGCCTAATCGTCCAGGCCTTGGATCAATGAAAGTAGAATATCACCATCTGGACCTTATGAGAAATCGATTAAAATTAATTCAATAGATCCATTAGCTGGCGATATGGTAACCTTCTGGGCTGGAATAACATTTTGCATAAAGTCTTGAGGAGAACAAGGCATGTCTTTTTCGTTTTCTAATCTACTATCGAATGACATTGGGATAGATTTGGGTACCGCAAATACATTGGTGTATGTGCGGGGTCGTGGAATCGTCATTGATGAACCCTCGGTTGTGGCTGTTAACACAAAGTCGCAAAAAATTGTCGCAGTTGGTTCTGAAGCAAAAGCAATGCTTGGTAGAGAACCCCCTGACATCAAAGCCCATCGTCCATTGCGTGATGGTGTAATTGCGGATTTTGAATATACAGAAGAGATGATCCGATATTTCATTCGAAAAGTCCTAAAAAACCCTTTTTTGATACGGCCTCGCGTAGTCGCTTGTATCCCATCAGGTATTACGGGTGTTGAAATGCGCGCGGTTCGAGATGCTGCTGAGAGAGCTGGGGCAAAAAACGTCCTATTGATCTCTGAACCCATGGCAGCTGCTATAGGCTGTTCATTGCCGGTAGAAGAACCGATTGGTAGCATGATTATTGATATAGGGGGCGGCACCTCTGAAATTGCTGTCATCTCCCTCGGAGGGATTGTTACATCCCGTTCTGTCCGGATTGGTGGAGATGAAATGGATGAAGCCATTATTCAACACCTTAGAAAGGCTTACAATTTACAGATTGGTGTTCGAATGTCTGAAAAGATCAAGTGGACTTTAGGCTCCGCTTTCCCGGTATTTGATGAAGAAATTGAAATGGTAGTAAAGGGACTCGACCTGGTTGGGGCAACACCTCGTGCGGTAACCGTAAATTCTGAAGAGATAAGGGAAGCGCTATCACAACCGGTGAATGATATCATTATGGCCGTAAGACAAACGTTAGAAGGCACCCCAGCTGAACTTGCCGCAGACATCATCGACCGTGGGATTGTAATGAGCGGTGGTGGGTCTAGATTACGTGGATTGGATCAGCGGATAATGATTGAAACAAATTTACCTGTCCGGCCCGACGAGGAACCGATGACTTGTGTCGCCAGAGGTACAGGTAAAATAATCGAAAACTTTGCTCACTATGAGAAAATGTTGTTGGTATTGAGAGATTAGTTATGTCCCGGTTATTTTCCGCATTCTCCGTACATAAAGAGATAACTGCCCTCTTTTTAGCGGTTGCTATATCAACTGTATTCCTATCGATTGCCCCTCAGGATCAGATTCGATTAAGTCGTACGGCCACTGTAACTATTTTATCCCCTATTCAGGATATCTTTTCATTTATCCCATCCTTTTTTGGACTTCGCTACGAAAACCGATTGTTACGTAAAGACTTGGTACAGTTACAACTAATGAATGCGAATATGGAGGAGAGCCTGTTGGAGAACACGAGATTAAGATCTCTACTTCAATTGAAAAAACAAAATAAATATAGCTTTATCTCATCTGAAGTCATCGCACGTGATACAGGTAGGGGATTTAACACAATTGTTATTAATACTGGTCGCAGGGATCAAGTTAAACGATATATGGCTGTAATTACGACGGAAGGTGTATTGGGCCGTGTTATTGAAGTTGGCCCCGTGTCATCTGTTGTCCAACTATTAACGGATAGAAATTGTAGAATAAGCGGATTAGTTCAGAGGAGTAGAGAGCAAGGGACCATCGCGTGGCAACAGAACCGAGGTCTTGGTCTCAGATTACCCTTACGTGCAGATATCCGTTTAGGAGATAAAATTGTCACATCTGGACTGGGCGGTACGTTTCCGCCAGGATTGACTGTTGGCCGCGTAAGTCAAATTGCCCTTGAAGACCGCGGGCTCTTTAAAAGAGCATCAATAATGCCACATGTTGATTTAAACAGACTGGAAGAAGTTTTTGTGATAACTGCCGACACATTGGCTACAATAGAAAAAAATGTCGCGATCGAACGCTTTCAAACTCAGGCAGGTAATTAACTTGCTCAATTTGAGTAATCAGTAATGATATTGAAACATATAGGCTTGCTGCTACTTGCGTTTATTATCCAGAGTACAGTTGTTGAAAATTTATCTATTCAGGATATCAAGCCAGATTTCATCATAATCATTCTTATTTATGTATCCCTTAGTTCAGGATCACTGGTTGGGGTCATCCTGGGATTCAGTGTTGGACTTTTGCAGGATTTTTATGGTCCACCCGACAATCTCGGGCTTAACGCATTGTGTAAAACGCTCGTAGGATTTGGTGTTGGCATAGCAAAAGAAGGATTATACAAAGATAGTTTATTCATTCTTATTATAACTATAGGTGGGTCTTTTCTTGCACATGACGGCCTATATCACATCATCAATTCCAGTTTTTCTATAGAGCATGCCCTTTCCCAATTCCTTAGTATTTCATTGTTATCTGCAGTATATACCATTTTCGCATCCGTCGTGCTCATTGTTCTATTCACGTACCGTCGAGGACAAATAAATGCCCGGCGTTTATTCCCAGAATGAAAATTCATCCGATAGAAGTCAGGGATATATTCTGGCTGGTATTGTCACGGTCATTTTCCTGATCTTGATCGGTAGACTTTATTATTTTCAGGTTATATCTGGGGAAGTATATCAGTCTCACTCGGCGCGAAATAGCATTCGAACGGTTACGCTCGAATCTCCGCGGGGATTGATCATGGATCGGAATGGGATTGTCCTTGCAGATAATAGGGCATCCTATACCATCTCTGCGATTCCCATTGAAATATCTGCTACTACGATTAAATATCTGGCCGATTTAACAGGCCGTGATGCTAAGGATTTGAAGAAAAAGATCCGGGATAAATCCCTTAACCGGTTCAAGCCTACGGCTATCCAAAGAGAGGCTTCATTTGAGACGGTATCACGTGTAGAAGAACACCTGATTGACTTACCCGGGGTGACTGTACTAATCGAACCAACTCGTTTGTATACCCAAGGAGGTATGGGCGGTCATGTCCTTGGGTATGTCTCCGAGGCTAATAGAGAACAGTTGTCATTATTAAAAGATGATGGGTACCAATCAGGTGATTTAATCGGTAAAAGTGGTGTAGAAAAAACTTATGAACGGTTCCTTCGGGGGCAAAATGGTCTGGAATATATTGAAGTAAATGCCAAAGGACAAGAACTAGGTCCGTTCGTTGGTATGTCAACTATTCTTCCTGTGCCAGGTCAGAATGTATATCTTACCCTTGATGCCTTCGTGCAAGAGGTAGGCGAACGTGCCATTCCAGACACCCTGGCGGGTGCACTCGTTGCTATTGATCCAACGAATGGCGAAATTTTGGCCTACATCAGTAAACCAAATTATGATCCAAATTTATTCCCAACTGGTATTCCAACTAAAGTCTGGAATACAATTATAGATCATCCCCTTCGACCACTGCTTAACCGGGTGACCAATGGACTTTATCCAGCTGCATCTACAATGAAAATTGTGACTGCTGCCGCAGGTCTAGACACAGACCTGATAAAACCCGATGAGTTATTTCAACCTTGTGTTGGAGGTTTCAGATTAGGAACAAGGTGGGCGAAATGCTGGCACAGAGGTCATGGCGCATTAGGCGTGGTTGATGCGATCGTAAATTCTTGTGATGTTTACTTTTATCAAGCAGGTCTTCGCATAGGGCTAGACCGTTGGGGACAATATGCACGAGGGTTTGGTTTAGGAAGTCCTACAGGAATAGATACCGGCGAGGAAAAAAATGGGCTGATTCCCGATATGGCCTATTATGATCCGGAAAAAAATCGTGGCTGGACGCCGGGAAAAATGCTTAATTTGGCTATCGGGCAGGGAGAATTACTTGTCACGCCCTTGCAAATGGCCGTATTAACTGCCGCTGTTGCAAATGGAGGGACTTTATATAATCCTCATTTATTGCACGAGGTACGATCACCCGGTGGTGATCAGATGGTTCAGGGCGCAGAAAGTATAAAAGGACAATTACCCATTAAGCTCGAAACGTTAGAAATCCTCCGGGAGGCCTTGGTGGCAGTTATTAATCGAGGAACCGGGGCACCGGCAAGATTAGGTTATACCCAAGTAGCCGGAAAAACTGGCACAGCAGAAAATCCTCATGGTGAAGATCATTCATGGTTTGTCGGCTATGCCCCCGCTGATAATCCACGGATCGCCGTAGCCGCCATTTTAGAGAATGCCCCCCATGGTATGGCAGTGCCCATTGTACGTAAGGTGATCGACGCCTATCTGTCACCCGACCGCGAACAACCTACGATCAGTTTACGTAACATACAGGATAACAATCGGTGATGCCTGGAGCCTTCTCTCCCGTATGAATGAAACCATGGATCGTCCCCTTTTTATTATTACCAATCTTCTCGCAGTTACGGGGGTAATAATGATATATAGTGCCACCCGAAATGCTGCGGATGTTGCCACCTCGCAATATATCTTGCAATCAATCTGGTTTGGCGTAGGTTTGGCGGTCATGTACACCACCTACTTGCTACCGTTACGTTTTATTCAAGCCATTACCGTACCTGCATTTATTGTGGTTATTATATTACTGATTGCTGTTTTGGCCACCAGCAGTGTCAAGGGATCCAGCCGATGGATACGTTTTGGTGCTATTGGCATTCAACCATCAGAACTTGCAAAGATCGCAGTCATTCTGGTCCTTGCACAATATCTGGAACAACCCAAGCGTAATATTCGTAAACCAATGGTACTCACCACTGCGTGTCTGATCGTCGCTTTACCTGTTGCGTTGATCCTAAAACAACCTGATCTGGGCACCTCTCTCGTTTTTGGGGCGATTCTTTGTGGTATGTTATTATGGGCTGGATTAAGTTTCTTAGAGCTGGTTTTATTTGTCTCGCCGGTGATTGGTGTACTGATCGCAGTCATCAGCGGATTTAATTGGATGGTGTGGACCATATTCATGCTAAGTGTTATCGGGATTATATATTATAAACGACCTCCAATGCCACTCATTGGCGTTTTAATATGTATTCATATTGGGGTTGGAATTACGGCTGAACCCTTATGGAATACGCTACATGATTATCAACGGCAACGCGTGGAAACTTTCTTAAATCCACAAGCTGACGCCCTCGGATCCGGATACCAAATTATCCAATCACAAATTGCGATTGGATCGGGAGGAATATTCGGGCGAGGTCTTCTTCAGGGATCACAGACCCAGCTCGCTTTCCTACCAGAACAACAAACAGATTTCATTTTTTCGGTTATAGGTGAAGAACTAGGATTTATCGGTTCATTAAGTATTTTAATATTATTTTACGTGTTAATCATTAGAGGAATAATAATTGCAATAAATGTGAAAGGTCGTTTTCAAAGTCTGATAGCAGCAGGATGTGTTTCCGTGTTCTCCTTCCATGTAATTATGAATGTCGGAATGACCATTGGTCTGTTACCCGTAGCAGGCGTCCCTCTCCCTTTTCTGAGTTACGGCGGTTCATTTCTTCTGACGAGTATGATTTTAAGCGGTTTATTATTAAATGCCTGGCGGCACCGATTTGAATATTAATACCACGACTTGGTCAGCATTTGAATGGAGGAAATCTGTATATTTTGGATGACGGTTATAAGGTAATACGGTATCTTAATTAAACCCATCAGATCCCAGACCCTTAATTGGGTACCTGGGTATTTTAGGATATGTTCAGAGTAACAATTGCAGATATTTATACCTGTTGTAGGACATACCCGTTAGATCGCACCAAGCTATAAAAGGAGTGTTATGTATCCGATCTTATTTGAAATTGGCCCATTAACGATTCGCGCGTATGGCGTCATGCTGGCCATATCATTTTTACTGGGGATATACCTCGCTTTAAAGCGGTCAGACGAGCGAGGGCTAAATCAAAATCATATGGTTAATCTATCCCTGATAGCCATTATTTCCAGTATCATTGGTGCCAGAATTATGTATGTCATCCCTCATTGGGATGAATTTAGTGGTCACCCGCTTGACGCCATAAGTCCGTTTCAAAGTTCCGGGGCAATCGGACTTTTGGGTTTGACGATGTATGGTGGATTTATCGGCGCTATTGGTTCGGCCCTCATATATTTGCGGTGGTATAAGCTACCCGTCTGGCGGGCTTGCGATGCCTTCGCACCTTCGATCGCGCTGGGGATAGGCATTACCAGAATAGGGTGTTTCTTAAATGGCTGTTGTTTTGGGTTACCCACTGAATCTGCTATAGGCATCGTATTTCCAGCCTTCAGTGCTGCTGGCTCTTTTTATCCGGATTTGCCCCTCCATCCGGCACAGCTCTATAATGTTGTCCTAGGTTTTGGCCTTTTCGGCCTAATCGTGTGGTTAGACAAAGAAGATAGGTTTGACGGATATATTTTCTCGATTTTATTAATTATTGAACCGATGACTCGGTTCATAGTAGATTTTTTCAGATATTACGAATCGAGTATGACCTTGACTACCATAGATGGCATCGGCTTATCTGTAAATCAAGGGGTGAGTGTTCTCATATGTGGTGTTGGGTTTTTCCTCTTGGGCCGCTTAAGAAATCAATCCATACATCGCAAGAATAAAAAACAGGGGCATCGACGCAAACCCAGCCCATCATCGGCACAAAAAACTACATGAACCGACGCCTCCAAATCAACCCAATCTATCTCCTCGCACTCCTACTATTCCTGGTTTCATCACCAGTTCGAGCTCAACTTTGGGAGATCCCGGACCCATTAAAAACGCTCAATAATAGATCTGGTCTTCAATCAGCAATAGGTTGGACTCGAATTGCTGTAAATGATTCCGGTGCATCGATTAACTATGCTACTTTGTCCCTCTACCCAGAAATAAATATTGGAAAATTACATAGTGGTCTCGCCATTAATTTACTTATAAATACCAAAGATGATCCAGGTGGAAGTCAGGTCCGGCAAACGGACTTAAAGCCCGGCCAGATCATTAGATATCTGAGGTATGGCAATTATAATGATCCTTGTTTTTTTCATATCGGCGCTCTTGATCGCGTCACTTTGGGTAATGGTTTTATCCTTTCAAGATATTCCAATCAAAATATTGACCAGAGCCGTCGTGTGGGGGCCTGGCTGAAGATCGACCAAGGTAAAGGAGGCATTGAGGCCTTGATCTCAAACATCGGCACCCGTGAAATTTACGGCGCGCGGGCTTTTTTTCGGCCTTTTTACGGACGTGCCGACCGTCCTATACTGGATCGTTTACTGATTGGTACAACCGTGTTAATTGATGACACGCCGGGGCGGGGAAGGACCAACACACCAACACGAAGTGCGGAAGTTGTTGGGTTGGATATTGAGTGGCCTCTAATAAAAAAAACTCGGTTTTCAGTAATTTCTTATGGAGATTTTGCTAAAATTTTAGACAGTGGTAGTGGCGGGACACTGGGTATAAGATTGGAGGTGCCGGAAATTTTTCATTTAATACAAATTCATACCCGGCTTGAACAGCAATTTCTCGGTTCAGAATTTACCCCGGCTTTTTTTGACGAAAGATATGAAGCCGTTAGTGTACTCGCTTCCGGATTAACGCGAGTAGGGCAATTAAAAGGGTTAGTCGCGAGTAGAGGTGTTTTAGGTGCTTTTGAGGCAACACTTTTACAACGACTGCTTCTATCTGCAACTTACCGTTCCTATTACAGTCGCAAAAATAGCGGGGTTTTGCATGCGGAAGCTCATCTACAGCGCATTCTTCCTCGATTTACTTTTCATGCGGTTTACGATAAGGTTAATATTCAAGGCCTCTCTGATATTCGAACGCTTGATGATCGGTCCGTTGCACTTGCAGAAATTCAATATAATGTTACTGATTGCCTTTCATTCGGGTTAAATTACCGATGGACCTTTGCCTTCGACTCTACCCCTGATGTTCAAACCTACAGACCCATCGAACGAATTACACCCACGGTGCGACTCGCCCACTATTTCTAGTCAATACAATATATTACGTGTATTGACCGATCTGATATACCCACCTTATTGTGCTATTTGTAAACACCGAATTCTTTCCAAAGAACAATTAATTTGTCTATCATGTAGATCACTTTTATTGCCCATCTATGCGCCGTATTGTACCCGGTGTGGGGCAAGCTTATCGTCTGTACAGACCGAGTGCATAGATTGTACAGGAAAGACTTTTCATTTTTCTGGATCAAGAGCAGGGTTTTTGTTTAATGACCCGCTTCAAAACCTCATTCATTCATTAAAATACTGTCACAGACCAGGAATTGGCATTTATTTAGGTGAAGAAATAGGAAAAATTGTTGTGTATGAACCCTGGTTTTCGCATATTGATATAGTTATACCTGTGCCATTGCATAAGGGACGATTACGGGAACGGGGTTACAACCAGAGCGAATTCATCGCACAAGGTATATCGCGCTTCACAGGCCTTCCCATTTTGACCGATGGTATCCTCAGGACAATACATACCCGCTCACAGACGACTCTTACCCCAGAAAAGCGTTTAGTAAACGTGGCAAATGTATTTTTTGTGCCACATAAGCAGGAACTCAAAGGGTTTACAATTGTGTTGGTAGATGATGTATTTACAACAGGTGCAACACTCGACAGTTGTAGTCGTGTGTTGCTTGAAAGTGGTGCAAAGGATGTGTTTGCTCTTACTATTGCAAGAGCATAGCTGGATTAGTTATTCACATTAAAAGGAGAGAGGATTTTATATGCGTATCGGCATACTAACAGGTGGTGGAGATTGTCCGGGGCTAAATGCCGCTATCCGCGGGGTTACCCGTCGCTCTATCGATACTTATAATTCCACTGTGGTTGGTATTCATAATGGATGGGCAGGGTTGATAAAGGGAGAGACGGAGCCCTTAAGTTTGTATTCCGTTTCTGGCATTTTAGACCGTGGAGGGACTATTTTAGGAACCTCCAGAACGAATCCCATGAAGAATTCGGATGATATAGAAAGAATCAAAGAGAACGTCAAGAAATTTGAGTTGGATGCTGTGGCAGCAATTGGGGGAGAAGATACCCTTGGGGTTGCAGCGCAGTTGAATGAATTGGGGATTCCAATGGTTGGTTTGCCCAAAACAATTGATAATGACATTGTCGGCACGGATGCAACCTTCGGTTTTGATACTGCGGTTACCATCGCAACGGACGCCATTGATCGGCTTCATACCACGGCAGAATCTCATCATCGGGTTATGGTGATCGAGGTTATGGGCCGACATACGGGATGGATTGCATTAAAGGCGGGGATAGCCGGCGGGGCAGATTGTATCTTGATCCCTGAAGAACCGAAGTCTCTCGAGGAAATTTGTGAACTGGTCAAGCAAAGGCAGAAGCGAGGTAAAACCTTCAGTCTTTTAGTCGTCGCAGAAGGGTTTACACTGACACATGACAAAGAGATGGTGACGCAGGATGACGAACGAGATGCATTTGGTCATGTGCGTCTTGGAGGCATCGGCGAAGTCCTCGGGGCAGATATTGAGCAGGCATCAGATATTGAAACCAGAGTAACCATCCTTGGACATGTACAACGCGGTGGCTCACCGACGCCTTTTGATCGGGTTCTCGCAACCCAATTTGGCGTTGCTGCTGCTGATTTAATTCACAAGGGTGCGTTCGGTAAAATGGTGGCTTTGCGGGGAACACAAATAGAAACCATCCCCTTATCTGATATTGTAGGTAAAATTCGTACGGTAGATATGGAACTGTATAAAATTGCCCAGGTCTTTTTTGGTTGATTTTGATTCAAATGGGAGATGATGTGCCCGAATTAAAACGGCGGAAAATCATCGCCGGAAACTGGAAGATGTTCACAGATGTTGAGGAAGGAAAAATTCTCGCTACCGAAGTTGCCCGGCTGGCGAGTGATTTAACGTCTGAAATCGACTTAGTATTATGCCCGCCCTTTACGGGTTTATATGGTGTTTCAAAATGTATTGGTGACAGCCGTATTTCTATGGGCGGCCAGAACATGCATTGGGCGGATGATGGCGCGTATACCGGTGAAATATCGGCTAAAATGTTGTTGACATCAGGATGTCGCTACGTTATATTAGGGCACTCTGAACGGCGGATGTATTTTGGAGAAACTAATAGTACCGTCCACCAGAAAGTAAAAAAAGCCCTCGGCGCTGGATTGATTCCGATCATGTGTGTTGGTGAATCTCTGGAAGAAAGGGATCGAGGCGAAACTGAAGACGTCGTATCGACCCAGATCACAGAGGGCCTACATGGTCTTGCCGGCGACGAGGTTGCTCAAATGGTTCTTGCGTATGAGCCGATATGGGCTATAGGGACCGGCCAGGTGGCCACACCGTCACAAGCCAATGACGTCCATATCCACATTAGAGAGGTTTTAACCCATCTTTTTGGTCGTGACACAGCATCGAACTTACGAATCCAATACGGTGGTAGTGTCAAGGCAGATAACGCCGGGGCATTGCTTAGTGAATCGGATATTGACGGGGCGTTAGTTGGTGGTGCCAGTCTGGACGGTGTTTCGTTTATTGCGATTGCCCGTGCAGCAGTTGGCCGGTCTTAACAACCCGGAGAAAAGGAACTTAAATCGTGTTTACATTTATGACTGTAATTCATTTAATTGTCTGTATCGTGCTCATTCTGGCTGTATTGCTTCAATCAGGTAAGGGTGGCGGCCTATCCAGTGCCATGGGTGGCGGCGGTGGCGGTGGTGGCGGCGGTATGGCTGGACAAATGTTCGGTGGAGGGGGTGCGGCTACGTTTTTAAGCAAGGCCACAACCATACTTGCAGCACTTTACATGTTAATGGTTATCGGTTTAAACTTAATCCCCAATGATTCAGGGCCACGTAGCCTGATACAAGAAGAAGCCTTAAGAAACCAACAAGCCTCACCAGCCCAGGGACTCCCTGATGTTGCCGCACCACAGGATGGACCTGCTGCACCCGTTCCAGATTAGGCACAACCAGCCGGGGTAGATGGTGCTCAGGAAACACGGCCTGCGACCACGCCTGAATAGTTGATATTTATTCCGACGTATATAGAGTGATAGATATATACGCCGAAGTGGTGAAATTGGTAGACACGCTGTCCTAAGGAGGCAGTGGGAGAAATCCCGTAGCGGTTCGAATCCGCTCTTCGGCATTCATATAATACCCTAAGGGTTACGTCTGTTTTGAGTAACCCTTTTTTCATACCCATAAATCCCTCTTCGCTGTAATTCCACCGTAAACAAAACGAAAAAAATAAACACCTACGAACTGTTCTGGCCTATTTTTATAGCCTGAGCACGTTCTATTATTTGCTCATCTGTTACATGTACATATACCTGTGAGGACCGCACATCCTTATGTCCGAGAATACGTATTAAAGACCATACATCCATTTCAAGTGCTATTACTCTGGCATATATATGTCTCATGTCATGGAAAGTAATATCAGGCAAGTTGGCCCGTTTGAGCGCGCTTTTAAATGATCCCCGAATATCCGTAAATGGTCTACCCTTATAATTATAAAATATATACGATGATACCGGATGCGGTTGATGGTTTTTTAACGCCTCGATAACTAATTCGTTCGCCGATACAATCCGATCTTTATAGGTTTTGGTATGGAACCCTTCTTTGTTTCGTACATGTATTATGCCCCGAACCTCATTGTGAGTACCACCATGCCCCGATAGACCATAACCGAATTGTGGCGTTCGACTGGCATCACAAACGGAACGAACAGCGCATTCTGAGGGGTGGCGATAGCAGGACATGGCAGATCATCGAGATTGAGAAATCATTGGATACGCTCTCAAGGGCTGGGCTCGACAGGGTGCAGGAAGTGATACGGCTTGAGAAAGTGAGGGCAGCATGACTGGACGTCGATCGGGAGAGCTCCGGGCGCTATATGAAGAAGCGCGGATGCAAATGCATAATGTCCAGTACGCCTATTATCAGAATCCCTGTAGCCAGAAGCTGAGGAATACCATGGCGGAGCTGACGGACACGATGAACCAGCGATTCGAGGCATGGCAGGCAGCGGAACGGGAACTGGCGGAGCAGTCGTACGCCAGGACAGGGGAGAGGTTGTAGCCAAAGGCCGATTGAACCCGAACACCGCACGCAGAAGCGATCAAGCGACTGCAGCAAGAAGTATTGAGATTCTAACTAATGGAGGCGGTGGGAGTCGAACCCACATGCTCATTGTATTTGATGATGCCGTGTCCGGTTCGGCTACGGGCCTGTGAAGGCCTCGGACGTGCTGCCAGCGGCGTCATCAGACAACAGGAAAGAATTTCTATATCGGGCGAATTGGGGAAGAAAATCTCGCCTCACATCATGGTAGCTCAACCATCCCGTTTTCTCGCCGTTTGAGCTGATCGGTTCGTAGGAGATCTTTTATAACGCTCGTGACTCGGTGGACAGTGACGGTGTGGACAGCATGAAACCCCATTGTTTTTGCGGTCTGTATGGCAAGGGCATTACGCTCGGTACCGAACTGTGCCCGTAAGACCATGCGCACCGCTTCGGCAATTTCTTCATTACAGATGTATTCAATTTTTGCTGGTGGATCACCGAATCGACGTCGAACCGGTACCTTCTTTTCTGTGACATCCCAAAGAAAATCTCCACGTTGTTTTATTGAATTATTGGATACAGCATCCTCTATTCCGATCTTGATTGCCTCGCGAATCCGGTTGCCTGCCCTACTCAAACCCCATGCCGTTCGGAGGCGTCGCACGATCTCGTCGAGGTGAACTGGATGTTCGACCTTAACGATATTTACTATTGCTGTAGACATCCTGCTCGTCCATAATTTATGCAACTCGCCTACAATAGGGATCCCAATATCTTGACAAGTAATGTATGCAGGGATTTCACCCCGCTTGTCTGCCAGTACAGGTGATTCCTCGTCAAGTGTTTTACTTGGAATTACGGGAACAATGGGTTGCCCTGAAATCCTAGTATGTTTAAGTGGTTTACCTTTGACTGACTCGATAGCTCTCAATAGTCGTTCGGACGCTCCGGCTCGATTTCGATACCAGTCGGTCGACCATATGCGGTGAATATACCACCCCAAGTTTTCCAGCATTTGTTGTCTTAATCGGTCACGATCACGAGCGACGGGGGAAGAATGGTACGGGGCACCGTCACATTCGATCCCAAGCAGGTAGTGGCCTGGACTGTCGGGATTAACAACGCCTATATCAATTCGAAAAGCGGCACAGCCCACCTGCTTGCGTAATGTAAAACCGTGTTCCTGTAGAAATGAATATACGCCATCTTCAAAGGGTGAATCGGAGTCAGCACCCGTTTCAGTGATGCTATCCAGGTTGCGATGCTCGGCGTAATCGAGAAATATCTTTAAAGCCCTCACACCGACCGCCTCGTTATGTTCGGTCATCAGATCCTGCGCCCTAAAATTACTGAATATGACACAACGGTCGCGTGCCCTAGTCATCAACACGTTAAGACGCCGCTCACCTCCCTGTTTATTTAATGGACCGAATTGCTTGTGAAGCTTGCCCTCAACGTCAAAGCCATATGCTATACTAATGAAAATCACGTCACGCTCATCGCCTTGAATGGTTTCGAGATTCTTGACAAAGAAATGCTCGTCGCGTTCTGGAGAGAAAAACCCCTCCATATCTTGATTTTCCCTTAAGATACGGTCTTGCTCGTCCAGAATAGCCTGCTGCTGCTTCATGCTGAATGTACCTATCCCCAAACTTTTTTCCGGGTACTGGCGATAATGTTCCAATGCGGCCTTCATTATGGCCCGGGCCTCGATCTGGTTGGTTGATGAACGTCCTCTGTCATATTTAGCTTCGGGAAGATGGATTAATTCGAGACCAAGATGCGATATCCTATCTGCTGCTGAAGGGTACACCAAAAGCCTGTTATCATAAAATTCCTGATTGCTGACCGCGATCAGCGATTCGTGGTGGCTCCTGTAATGCCAGCGGAGCATTTTCGTGGGGAAACTTCGCTTACACTGATGAAGTATGCTCTCAACATCGGCAATACTTGTCACGCCCATTTCTTCATCTTCCAGCTCTTCGATAGACTCTTCCATTCCGATTCGGTCAAAAAAAGTTGTCGGAGGTAATTGTTTGGTATCTCCCATCACGACCAGCTGTTTACCCCGTAGCAATGCCCCAAGTGAATCCTCGGGGCGAACTTGACTCGCCTCATCAAATATTATCACATCAAACGGGGGAAATTCAGGGCCAAGGTACTGAGCGACTGATACCGGGCTCATCAACATGCATGGTTTGATTTTCTGGATCAAAGTGCCAATTTTGTTCATCATACTCCGGATCGACATAATGCCACGTTTTCTACCGATCTGCCCCAACAGAATCCCAGCTTCAGATCGCGTGGATGCTCCGCCACTGATTCTTGGCCGATTTTCTTGAAGTATTTGAGCGATACTCTGTCTGTTGAGTTGAATGATCCTTTCGTCTAATAGCCGGAAGTCCCGGATATTCTTTTCATGGACGTCGCCGATGAAATTGCCCAACTCAGGTCGAGTTTTGAATGCTAATCTCAATGCGGTCTCGGCGATATTGCCATCGAAAGTTGGCAATATTTCATCCGAATCCAGATTTCCTTCTTCGATGTGCGCCAGAATCGGCCTAGCACTGGTAAGCTTAATCCCCTCTCTGAGATTAACCCATTGAGCCCATCGCAGTAACATTGATCGGTTATCCAACCAGTCCTGGAGAAGACATTTCCAATCCTTAAAGGTAACCAGGTGTGCTGATTCGGAAAATGCCCTTGGAGGTGCAAACTTCAACCTTATTCTAAGCTTGTCGTAGTCTACCCTAACTTGCTCCCAATGAGATTGAACCGCCTGCACTGCCGTTTTCATTTCAGTGCGGTCTTTGTTTTCCTCGGCTAACGTAATGGCTCTATCAAGGAGAGAACCCTGCTCATGAAGTCGACGGAAACAAACGATCCATTTGCCAACTTCCTCTAGCTCATCGGGATTACTTTCTTCTGCTTGCCAATAAGGGCCGAACAATGACACTGCCCTGTCTGAATTTTTTCGCAAATCTTCCAGTACCGCGAGTGCTGATGTAATTTTACCGGAATCTTCAGTGAAATTCGACATAGGTGATGTTGTAGGGGGGTGATAATATGCATCAAGCAGTGATTTTGAGGGGGATGGAATGTTTTCGTGATCGTTGATCATCCATTGAGACCACTGATCCACGTTGTCAACGGACGACCGCAAGGCCAACAATTTATCTTCCCAGTCACCGTAGGAGACATGATGAATTTCTGCTGAGAAAATGAGAGACACATCTGTGCCGAAGACGCGTGCTAATTCACCCATTGATTTCAATGCGGCCAGATAAACCGTTTCGATTTCGCGAACTAAGGACATCAACTTTACGGCATCTAGGCCGTTCTCAACGAGTCCAACCGCATGTTCGGTCAGATCGCCCTGAATAAGATGTTGGCGAAATGATACGATCCATTGCACAAACTGGTTCAACTCCTCAACCTCGCTTTTCTCGCCGCGCCAATATCGTCCGAAAAAAAACTTCCCTCGTTCGTCATTGTTGACTAATTCCTGTCTCAGATCGATACAATCTATCACACTATCCAGATCATTCAGCATGGTAGTAACGGTTCGCTTTTTTCCATCCTTGTAGAGATTCCGTACCGACGATTTAAGATGCCAATATTCCGGTGATAAATGTTTGAATAATTGTTGATTTTTAATAAATAATGCGTTTCGAAGATCACGGGTCTCAGAATAAAAGGCCTGAGGTGATAAATAAGAAGAAAGATCGATCACTATAGATTGCACCTGACACAAAGAAGAGATGAGTCGTTTTGCCTCCACATCCACTTCGTTCCATCTCCCATTCTGTAACACATGTCTGTCAACAGGATTGCTCTTTGCCATCAATTTGGCGGCTTCTATACTTTTTTCGGCATGGCGAAGGTCGGTAGATGGTCCCGTAGCACTCAGTAATTCTAATTCACCAATCTTCCCGTTAAGTGTGACTAACTGCTCTGTCACTTTATCTATGACGCCGAGTAACTGGCCGAAGGGGTAAGACTGGATCTGAGGATTCATTCTATGTTTAAAATCGTTCCGAGTATTTTGAATACTCCTGATTCTGTCTATCAAGTGGGCGGCGTTACTGCTAAAAGAATCCCATTCATTGTTTTCTACGATACCGCGAGGTATCGGTATACCGCGCGACATCAAATCTCCGGCCTCTATAGCTTTTTCGGTGTCGGCTTGATTAATCGGAATACGGATAGCCGTGCATATTTCCATCTCTGAGAGGAGATTCTCCAATTCAATTAGCTGTAGTCTGAATTCAGAGATTGAATTGCAGATGATATCTACATCGGCCTGAACACTGACCTCCGGCGAGCACGCACGCCAGGGGTGACTTTTTAAGGGTGAAACAGTAGGCAGGGTATCTGACAGCTGACGTAGTTTGGATCGGGTATCATTGTATTTTTCCCTGGTCCATCCATCTGGGTGACCCAACTCAACGGGGATGAGGGATTTAGAACGTTTTGCCAGGCGGTTATTCGTTCGTTCCCTCTGGCCTAAGAATGCAAATGGGGACAGGCCCATTGTAATGGGCTTTTTAATGGCGTTAACAAATCCGTTTAATACATTGCTCAATTGATCGTGTTGGTGAAGTTCGTCCTCTAATGAGGCTATTGGAGACGGGGTAACCCGGATGGTACGGTCAAGTTCATCCACGAAAGATCGTTTCTTGGTATGTCGGCTATGCAATTCAAGACAGGCATCAGCGAGTCCGCATTTATCGAGTCGATTCTTGACAACCTCCAGCGCCGCCATTTTTTCACTGACAAAAAGAACGGACTTGTTGTTCTTCAGCAATTCAGCTACTAAATTAGTAATGGTCTGCGACTTGCCAGTGCCTGGAGGTCCTTCCACGACCAAATTCTTTCCGTCTTTAACAGCTTCGATAACAGAAACCTGGGAGGCGTCCGCATCCATAACATGGAACTGTCTTTTTATACTAAGTCGGCTAACCTCTTGTTCATCTCCAAAAAAATCGTCTATGGATTCAATATCACCCTCTGGCAAAAACAGGTCTCTAATCAGTGGATGTGACGCAGGCTGCAGCCCGACCGGCCAGCTACCTGGATCTAGATCACGATACATTACGAACTTTGCAAAACTGAAAAAACCGAGATATATGCCTTGCGTAATTCGCCATTCTTTCTGAGTCGACACAGCCTCGATGCAACGCTTCGAGTAGGTGTTTATTTCCTCTTTACTTTCTGCCATTTCAAAATCGGGCATATTGATGCCCTGTTCTGAAAGCTTGCTCTGCAGAGATACATTGGTAAAGATGTCCTCGCCTGTCCATCGGAGATTGTAGCTACTGGATATTTTCTTTCTCTCCAGTTCAACGGGAATAAGGATTAAAGGAGCTTTTCGTATTTCTACTGCGTCCGGCGATTCTTTCCACTCCAGAAATCCGAGCGCAAGAAATGAGACGGTAAAACCCTGTTCCTCAAAGACACTCGCCGATCGTTGATAGATAGATCTTGATCTTTTTTCCAACTCTCCTGCCGGTATGTCGGTCTGGAGGTAACGATCCATATGTTGGCTGGGTATCGCCGACGTATCCAGGTTCCACTTTGCATCTTCGTCCTGTAATTCAAGCTCGGTCTTTCCGACAGGCATTATGACACTTGATGCTTTTTCCTCCGATTTTGGGCGAAGTTGCATTAGTTTCTCATTAACTACTAACCGATCATATACCTCATCAGGACGCTCATCGACAATGTGAATCGAACTGAGTTTTGTAGGGCGAAAATTTAGCATACGATTTCGCATACTCAAATCGAGCAGCTGGGCCCGGGCTTGTTCAAGCTCCCTGGTAATTTGGTTATGTTTGGTGTCAGACATTATCGGGATATCCTTCGTATAAGATGTGTCCATCAACCTTTGTCGTATGCAGGGACGAGATCCAGTCGATTGTCAGTTTGTTGCTGTGATCTTACCCCGATAAAACGTACAGGTTATGAAGCACGTTTTAACAATTCAAATTGACTCGGCGCTTTGTAGCCCAGCGTCGAATGACGACGTTTGATATTGTACCAGCCTTCAATGTATT
>Ga0114999_10000051_pt1 | contig 144124 bp, 153 predicted proteins | sample ArcticOcean_MG_C_3_FD_89820 | JGI IMG/M metagenome (GOLD analysis project Ga0114999, IMG submission 89820) | Marine microbial communities from western Arctic Ocean - ArcticOcean_MG_CB8_126 | ecosystem: Environmental > Aquatic > Marine > Oceanic | place: Arctic Ocean: Canada Basin | collected...
ACGTGCAGATGGAAGTGGAGTTGATTACGCCGATCGCCATGGACGAGCAGCTCCGGTTCGCGATCCGCGAAGGCGGACGTACGGTTGGCTCAGGCGTCGTTACTGAGATCATTGAGTAGGTAGCTCACTAAGAGCTTTTGAGAGGAATATGATGGCGGACAGGATCAGAATCAGGCTGAAGGCCTTCGACCATTGGGTCGTGGATCAGACGGCGGCGGACATTGTGCGTACGGCGCAGAAGACTGGCGCTACTGTGCGTGGTCCGATCCCGTTGCCTACACGGCGTGAGCGTTGGACGGTGCTGCGTTCGCCCCACATCGACAAAAAGAGTCGTGAGCAGTTCGAGCTTCGGACGCACAAGCGGCTCATCGACATCGTAGACAGCCGCCCTCAGACGGTCGACGCGCTTACAAAGCTCGATCTGCCTGCTGGCGTAGACGTTGAAATCAAGGTCGACTAAATGCCTGGATTGATTGGAAAGAAGATCGGGATGACCCGAATCTTCGACGAAGACGGAGCCGCACAGTCCGTGACCGTAGTGGAGGCGGGGCCTTGCCCGGTTCTCCAGCTCAAGAACGAAGAGACCGATGGGTACTCTGCGGTCCAGTTGGGCTTCGGTGAGCAGAAGGACAAGCGTAGCTCGATGGCCGAAAAGGGCCATGCCGCCAAGGCCGGGGTCGATGTGGCTCCTCGACTGGTACGTGAGTTTCCGGTGGACGAGAGCGCTGAGTTTGAGCTCGGCCAGTCCATCACGGTTGAAGTGTTCGAGGCAGGTGACCAAGTTAAGGTGACTGGAACCGCCAAGGGGAAAGGCTTCCAGGGTGTGGTCAAGCGCTGGGGCTTTAAGGGGCGGCCAGCTACGCACGGTCACCCGATGTCGAGGACCCCGGGTTCGATGGGGCCCGGAACAGACCCGTCCAGGGTCATCAAGGGCAAGAAGTTGCCGGGTCGTATGGGTGGCCAGAGGGTCAGTCTCGGCAACCAAAAAATCGTGAGAGTGGACACCGAGCGTAATCTCCTCTTCATCAAGGGTGGGGTTCCGGGGTCCAGAAACAGCTATCTGATGATACAGAAGTGACGCATGCTTAAAGCGCGCTATTACCAGACTGATGGAGCCAAGGGGGGCGAGCAAGACCTCCCCGAGTGGCTCTTCGACGGCGTCGTCAACGAAGACGTCCTGCACCAGGTTATCAAGGCCTACTTGTCGAATCAGAGACAAGGGACCGCCTCCGCAAAGTCCCGTGGACAAGTCCGTGGTGGAGGGGCCAAGCCCTGGAAGCAGAAGGGAACCGGGCGGGCCCGTCAGGGAACGATTCGGGCGGTGCAGTGGGCCGGCGGTGGTGTCGCCTTCCCTCCGATCCCTCACTCGTGGCGTCAACGGGTTCCCAAGAAGGTTCGGGCGCTGGCTCGCCGGTCCGCGTTCAACGCGCGAGCCCAGGGTGAGCGAGTGGTCCTTATCGACGCTATCGACTTTGAGGCTCCTAAGACTAAGCAGTTGTTGGGACTCCTCTCCGCAATAGGTGCCGAGGGCAAGATCCTGGTACTGACGGACGGATCCAAGGACAACGTCCACCTTTCAGCGCGAAACCTGCCGAACGTCGAGACGCGTCCCTTCGGCCAGGAGTCGGCTTACGACATTCTCTGGGCCAGTGTGGTAGTCATCGAGAAGACCGCCCTGGATAGTGCTGAGCCGTCCGAAGCCGACCGCGAAGCGACATCGTCTCGAGGCCGTGGTGAGCCCGAGGTGAGGGGCCGCGAGCGCGACGCGATAGCGGAGCAAGCCGAGCGCAGGAAGGCTCACAGAGGTCACTCGAAGACCGCCAAGCTGGCGGCGCCGAAGGCTGAAGCCGCCGAGAAGAAGGCAGCCCAGCCGAAGCCGGAGAAGCCGGCAGAGCCCGAGGCGACCCCCGAAGTGGCAGAGGCCCCGGCGGCAGACGGCGGTAGCGATGTCGGTTCAGTAAAGCCGCCGAAGATCGCCGAGCTGGCCGACTTCTTGGCCCAGATCGACTCGGCCGCAACAGTAAAAGCACTTCAAGCCAGCGACGCTCGCAAGACAGCTCAAGCTCACTACGACGCTCGCTTGACCGAGCTCGAGGGCGGAAACGAAGCACAGGAGGGCGACGATGCGTGACGTCTATGACGTGATCTACTCGCCGGTCGTCTCCGAGAAGTCCGCGCAGGCCATCGATGAGGACAACGTTTACACCTTCATCGTGAACAAGAATGCGAACAAGATCGAGATTGCCCAGGCTATCGAAAAGCTCTGGGACGTGAAGGTCGATCACGTACGCACAATGCGTTATGCCGGGAAGGCCAAGCGTGCCCTCATGGGTCGCATGTCCCGGAATCCGAACTACGGACGGCGCCCCGCTTTCAAGAAGGCGGTGGTTCAGCTTGCCGCAGACGACCACATCGAGTTTTACGAAGTCGGATAACCACAATGGCTATTAAGAAATTCAAGCCGGTTACTCCGGGAATGCGTTTTCGCTCCATCGTCGACAATTCTGACATCCTTACGAAGAAGGAGCCGGAAAAGTCGCTGCTGGAGCCGCTGAAGAAGTCGGGTGGGCGAAACCACCACGGGAGGATTACTTCTCGGCGGCGGGGCGGTGGACACAAGCGCCGATATCGCCGGATCGACTTTCGACGTAACAAGACCGGCGTTCCCGGGAAGATCGCTGCCATCGAGTACGATCCGAACCGGAGTTCCAACATCGCGCTGGTCCACTACGTGGACGGTGAAAAGCGTTACATCCTGCATCCACGGGGCCTACAGGTCGGCACCGTGATCGTGTCGGGGCCCGAGGCGGACATCCGGGTCGGAAACGCTTTGCCGCTCGCGAAGATCCCGCTGGGTACGGTGGTCCACAACATTGAGCTGAAGCCGGGTAAGGGTGGCCAGATGGCCCGTTCGGCGGGAGCCGGCGTGCAGGTCGTCGCCAAAGAAGGAAAGTACGTCGCGTTGAGGCTGCCCTCGACAGAGGTTCGCCAGGTACTCGAGACCTGTATGGCCACGATCGGCCAGGTGGGCAACATCGAGTACAGCCTGCAGACCATCGGTAAGGCGGGCGCCAACCGCTGGCGCGGCAAGCGTCCCGAGGTTCGCGGTGTGGCCATGAATCCCGTCGATCACCCGCTGGGTGGCGGTGAGGGCAGGTCCTCCGGCGGGCGTCCCCCGGTTACTCCGTGGGGCAAGCGCGAAGGGACGAAGACCCGCAAGAATAAGAAGCAGTCGAACAAGTACATCATCCGCGGACGCAAGCGGGGGAAGGCCACCCAGTGATCGCCCTAGTCCGCAACGTTAATGCCCATCGGTTGAGCAGAGGTCGTATATGCCACGCAGCGTAAAGAAGGGCCCGTACATCGACGAGAAGCTCCTGCTGAAGATCGAAGTCATGAATTCCCGTGGCGAGAAGAAGGTCATCAAGACCTGGGCACGGGCGTCGACGATTTCGCCAGACTTCGTGGGACACACGGTCGCGGTGCACAACGGGAATAAGTTCATCCCCGTGTACATCACGGAAAACATGGTTGGCCACAAACTCGGTGAGTTTTCCCCGACGCGGCTCTTCAGGGGTCACGGCGGGAGGCTTGCTGACAAGCGGTCCAAGGTAGTTTAGGGATGGAGATGCAAGCCAAGGCGATTGCTCGCGGCGTACGGATGAGCCCGAGAAAGATCCGGCAAGTCGTGGACCAGATTCGTGGCAAGTCGGTCAATGAGGCGTACGCCATCCTTCGGTTCTCGAAGAAGGTCGCTGCGGAGCCGGTGGGTAAGACCCTGCGGTCTGCCGTAGCGAATGCCCAGAACAAAGCACAGGACCACGGCGACGTTCTGGACGTGGACGAACTCGCGGTCGCGACGGCCTTTGTCGACGAAGGCCCGACCCTCAAGCGTTGGATGGCTCGCGCGATGGGTCGAGCCGGCCGCATCAACAAGCGGACTGCCCACATCACTGTAGTCGTGGATACCAAGGAATAAGCATGGGACAGAAGACTCACCCACTTGGGTTCCGTCTCGGGATCGTCAAAGACTGGAAGTCTCGCTGGTATGCCGAGCGCGACTTTCCTCGCCTTCTTATGGAAGACGAGACGATCCGGACGTACCTGCACCGCCGCCTCGCGCATGCCGCACTCTCCAAGGTGGAGATCGAGCGGAAGCCGTCGAAGGTCGTCGTCACCCTCTTTACCGCTCGCCCAGGTGTGGTAATCGGTAAGCGCGGCGCCGAGGTCGACAAGCTGCGCGATGAACTGGCAGTGCTGACCAAGGCTGAGATCTCCGTGAACGTTGAGGAGATCCGTCGGCCCGAGGTCGACGCCCGGCTGGTGGCCGAGAATGTGGCACACCAGCTCCGGCAGAGGATTTCGTTCCGGCGCGCGATGAAGCGGGCGGTCCAGTCGGCCATCAGGGGTGGAGCCGAGGGCATCAAGATTCAATGCGCAGGACGGCTGGGCGGAGCAGAAATCGCGCGCACCGAGGGATATAACGAGGGACGCGTTCCGCTCCATACACTCCGGGCCGATATCGACTACGCCTCTGTCGCGGCGATTACCACCTACGGGACCGTAGGTGTGAAGTGCTGGGTCTTCCGTGGCGAAGTTGTGGAAGAGCGTCGTGATCGTACGTACTCGACCGGCGCCTGACCGCCGACGCTTGAACGAGAGGATTAGAAGACAATGCTAGCGCCAAAGCGGGTAAAACACCGTAAGACCCATAAGGGACGCATGCGCGGAAAAGCGCTTCGCGGCAACAAGGTCTCGTTCGGTCAATACGGCCTTCAGGCCACGGAGTGCGGCTGGATCTCGAATCGCCAGATCGAGTCCGCTCGTGTGGCCATGACGCGTCACATCAAGCGTGGTGGAAAAGTCTGGATTCGTATTTTCCCGGACAAGCCGATCACGTCAAAGCCCGCCGAAACGCGCATGGGTAAGGGTAAGGGTAACCCGGAGGGTTGGGTGGCAGTAGTCAAGCCAGGCAGAATGATGTTCGAGCTGGAGGGCGTTGATCTGGACGTGGCCAAGCGGGCCATGAAGCTGGCTGCTGCGAAGCTCCCCGTGGCGACGCGCTTCGTTGTTCGCGAGCACCAGCTGTAGTATTCGGATGCGGGACACTAGGTACTACGAGACGAGACGAGACGAGACGATGAAGGCTGAAGAGATTCGCGAGTGGGACAGTGTCGAAGTCCTTGCCCGCCTTGAGGAGTTGAAGGAGGAGCAGTTTCGCCTTCGCTTCCGGACCGGGACCATGGACCTTGAGAATCCCAAGATGCTGCAGCATATTCGGCGCGACATTGCGCGCCTGCACACGATTCTCGGCGAGCGGGATATGGCCGGAGAGTCCGCGGATTCCACCGCGCAATCTGAAGAGTCGAACGAGTAAGATGACAGACAATACATCGGAGCAGGTCGAGCAGGTCGAAACAGCGGCACAGGCCGACACAGTCGAGGGCTCCGCCGACCGAAACCGACGTAAGGTTCGGACGGGCGTGGTGATCAGTGACAAGTCGGACAAGACTGTGACCGTGCGTGTGGAGCGGCAGTTTGCGCATCCGCTATACACGAAGCAGATCAGGAAAACCAAGAAGTACCACGCCCATGATGAAGAGAATCAATACAAGGAAGGGGACGTGGTCAGGATTACGGAAACGCGACCTCTCTCTAAGACCAAGCGGTGGCGTGTGCTAGAGCTGCTAGAGCGCTCCGAATAGAACACCAGCGATTTCGAAAACGCGATTTTTACGCGATTTAGGACGAAGCAATGATTCAGCAGGAATCGATCCTCAAGATAGCCGACAACTCAGGTGCCAAGAGCGCCTTGTGTATTCGGGTCATGGGTGGATCACGGCGACGCTATGCAAGCGTGGGTGATGTCATCGTGGCGACGGTCAAGGACGCCATCCCCAATTCGCCTGTTAAGAAGGGCGAGGTGGTGAGGGCCGTGGTCGTGCGTACGGCTAAGGAAGTCCGCCGCCGTGACGGCACGTATATCCGCTTCGACGACAACGCAGCAGTGCTCATCACGCCCCAGGGCGAACCCCGTGGTACGCGTATCTTCGGGCCGGTCGGCCGGGAGCTCCGTGAGAAGAAATACATGAAAATTGTTTCGTTGGCTCCGGAGGTGCTGTAGTGGCCACCAAGGCAGTGAAGAATTCGATCGTGAAGGGTGACCGGGTCAAGGTGATCAGGGGCAACCATCGTGATATGGAAGGGACCGTTCTCCGGGTGCTGAAGAGTGATGGAAGGGTCGTGGTCGAGGGCGTCAACATGCGCAAGCGCCACGAGCGGCCTACCGAGGCGAATCCAGAGGGTGGAATCATGACCTTCGAAGCTCCGATCCATGCGTCCAACGTGATGTTGGTGGATCCGGCTTCGGATCAGGCGAGCCGGGTCCGCATGCGGATCGAGGCCGATGGAACCAAAGAGAGGATTGCCGTGAAGACCGGCAATCCGATCCCCAAGCCGTAGCGGGAGCCGTCGATTCGTATGGAACCGAGACTACTGACACATTACAGGGACAATGCCCGCCTACGGCTGGCGGAGCAGTTCCAGTGGGACAACCCCCACCGGATTCCCAAAATCGAGAAGGTCGTGCTAAACGTTGGTGTGGGTGAGGCGTCGAAGAACGCCAAGCTTCTGACCAGCGTTGTGGAGGAGTTGGGCGTGATTACGGGTCAGAAGGCTGTGGTGACCCGTGCCCGGAAGTCGATTTCGAACTTCTCCCTCCGGGAAGGCATGCCGATTGGCGCGGCGGTAACGCTTCGTCAACACCGGATGTACGAATTCTTGGACCGACTAGTGAGCGTGGTGATACCGCGGGTCAGGGACTTCCGTGGTTTGCGGACGCGCGCTTTCGACGGTCGTGGGAACTTCACCATGGGTGTCCGGGAGCAGATCATTTTCCCGGAGATCGACTACGACAAGGTCGGTCAGATTCACGGTATGAATATCACGGTCGTCACGACGACGGATAAGGACGACGAGGCGCTTGCGTTGCTTCGTGAGATGGGTTTTCCCTTCCAAGGGGCAGACCCGGTCATCATTGGGCAACACGCCAACTAAACGGACAGGGGACTTCGATGGCCAGGAAGGCGTTGATCGAAAGGAACAACCGGAAGCAAAAATTTCCGGGGCGGCAGCGGAACCGCTGTCAGCGTTGTGGGCGCCCACGTGCATTCATTCGGAAGTTCGGGATTTGTCGGATTTGTTTCCGACAGAAGGCCCTTCAGGGCGAGATCCCGGGCGTACGAAAGTCAAGCTGGTAAAGGACTGAAACTGTTATGATGACGGATCCCATTGCGGACATGCTTACTCGCGTTAGAAATGCGGGTGGCGCTGGACATAAGTGGGCGGACATGCCGGTCTCGAAGCTGAAGATCGAAGTGGCTCGCCTGCTCAAAGAGAATCACTTCGTGTACGATTATAAGCTTCTGGACGACGGTGGTTTCGGAGTGCTCCGTGTCTACCTGAAGTACCACGAAAAGGGCCCGATCATTCGGCACATAGAGCGTGTATCGCGCCCGGGCCGCCGCCGCTACGTGGCCAAGGACAAGATCCCCCGGGTCAGGAACGGCCTGGGGATGGCCATCCTGTCCACCTCGCAAGGACTCATGTCGGACCGGGTCGCTCGCAAAGAAGGCATGGGCGGAGAGCTCATGGCCTTGGTCTGGTAAAGGGATAGATCTCATATGTCTCGGATTGGTAAACAGCCTATCGAAGTGCCTCAGGGCGTCGACGTGACGGTGAGTGGACAGAACGTGAAGGTAAAGGGCGCAAAGGGGCAGTTGACCTTCGACGCGCACGCCGACATGACGGTCGCGTTGGATGCCGGGGTCGTTTCAGTCACGCGTCCTTCGGATCAGTCGGAGCACCGCGCACTACACGGCCTCACGCGCACGCTCATCGCCAACATGGTGGAGGGCGTGGTGAACGGGTACAGCAAGACCCTCGAAATTCAGGGGGTCGGTTACAAGGCGGAGAAGAAGGGGCAGGGCATCAAGCTCACCCTCGGCTACTCCCACACCATCGACTATCCGGCGCCCGACGGCGTGGGCCTCGATACTCCGAGCCCCACAGTGATCGTCATATCCGGTATCGACAAGCAGAAGGTCGGCCAAGCAGCGGCCGAGATTCGCGCCTTCCGTCCCCCAGAGCCGTATAAGGGGAAGGGCATTCGCTATCAGGGAGAGCATGTCCGACGCAAGGCCGGTAAGACGGCCGCCGCGGGCTAAGAACGAACGGAATCATGGGTACTAAAACCAAGATGAATAGAATGGCTCAGCGTGCCCGACGGCATGCTCGGATCCGGAAGAAGATCTGGGGAACGGCGGAGCGGCCGAGGTTGGTCGTCTTCCGTTCACTGAAAAACTTCGAGGGGCAGGTCGTGGACGATGACGCCGGCAAGACGCTGGTGGGCCTCTCCACGCTCTGTGCCGATCTCGCCGACTTCAAGGCCGAGGGCTCGAACCCACGGGTCGAACGAGCGCATGCTGCCGGGAAGCTCCTGGCGGAGCGAGCAGTAGCCTTGGGAGTCGAATCCATCGTGTTCGATCGCGGCGGATACCAGTATCACGGCCGGGTCAAGGCATTCGCCGATGGCGCCCGGGAGGGAGGGCTTCAGTTCTGATGGCCAGGGATCAAAAACGTAAAGAGAGCCGCGGACGCGAGTCCGAGTTCACCGAGAATGTGATTCATATCAACCGCGTGGCTAAGGTTGTAAAGGGTGGCCGCAGGTTCTCCTTCACTGCACTCGTGTCCGTGGGTGACCAGAAGGGTCGCGTAGGGATCGGGCTAGCCAAGGCGAACGAGGTGGCTGAGGCCATCCGTAAGGCCTTCGAGCGCGGCAAGAAGAACATGATCGAGATTCCGATGCAGAACGGGACCATTCCCCACGAGATCATCGGTCGTTGGGGTGCGGGGCGGGTCATGATGCGTCCGGCTGCTCCCGGAACCGGTGTGATTGCCGGAGGTCCGGTGCGCTCCGTCCTCGAGGCTGTGGGGATCAAGGACATCCTCACGAAGAGCCAGGGGAGCAACAACCCGGTCAATGTGGTAAGAGCCACCATGGAGGGACTCACCAACTTGGTGACGCCCGAGCAGGCGGCGCGGGAGCGCGGCGTGCCCGTGGAGGTCATCCTGGGAGGGGATCGTGGCTAATAAGTTGTCTATTACCCAAGTCCGGAGCGGAGTCGGGCGCAAGTTCAAGCACCGACGGACGCTTACGGCCCTCGGGTTCAAGAAGCATCAACAAACAGTGGTGCACAACGACACCCCTGCCATTCGCGGTATGGTGAAGCAGGTTTGGCACCTGGTAAAGGTAGAAGAGATCTAAGAATGTCTGAGCTACATGAACTACGTCCCGCTCCCGGCTCGACGAGCCGTTCGAAGCGGAAAGGGCGAGGCCCCGGTTCCGGGAAAGGCAAGACTGCCGGACGCGGAGAAAATGGCCAGAAGTCCCGCAGTGGTGGCTCCATCCGTCCCGGATTCGAGGGCGGACAGATGCCGTTGCAGCGGCGTATCCCGAAGCGGGGATTCACGCAGCGTAATCGTACGGTATACCAGATCGTAAATGTGGGAGATCTGGGTCGCGTCGAAGGATCTACAGTCAATGCCCTGGTGTTGAAAGAGGCCGGATTGATCCGGTCTTCAAAAGGGCTAGTCAAGATCCTCGCTACCGGTGAGCTGGACGGATCGTATTCCGTAGAGGCGCACAAGTTCAGTGGTGGTGCTGTGGCCAAGATCGAAGCGGCCGGCGGATCGACTACTGTCCTGAAGACTGGCGGAAGCGACTCGCGTAAGAAGGGCTCCAAGCTTCAGAAGAAGAGAGGGGTCGAGGAGGTTGCAGCGGCGGCTGAAGCCCCGTCCGCCGAGACGGACGAGACCGATGGCTAACCCGATTCCGAACCTTTTTAGGGTTCCAGAGCTCAAAGAGAAGATCCTCTTTACGCTCTTCGTCATGTTCATCTACCGGTTCGGTGCCCATATCACCGTTCCTGGTGTGGACGTGGGAATCCTCAGACAACAGTTCGGAGCTCTGCAGGGCGGGATTCTCGGCATCTACGACATGTTCGTTGGTGGCGGTCTCAGCAGAGCAACGATTCTTGCTCTCGGAATCATGCCGTATATTTCCGCCAGCATCATGTTCCAGCTGCTGGCCGCCGTGTTCCCCACGATTGAGAAGATGCAGAAGGAGGGTGAGGACGGACGCCAAAAGCTGACGCAGTGGACCCGCTACACAACGGTCCTGCTCAGCGCCGTGCAGGGATTCAGCTATGCTGCGTTCCTCAATAGCACCGGCGCCGTTAGAAACCCCGGCTTTATCTTCAACCTGACCACCACGGTCACGTTGACGGTTGGAGCGATCTTCGTGATGTGGCTCGGCGAGCAGATTACGGAGCGCGGGATCGGAAACGGAATGTCGCTCCTGATATTCTTCTCGATCATCGAGGGCTTCCCGGCCGCGGTTGCGAGGACTTGGGAGTCGTTTGTCGCCGGACAGATCCAGGTCTTCGCCGTCGTCATGCTCCTGGTCGTGCTCGTTGGGATCACGGCCGCTGTGGTAGCGATGACCATGGGTGCTCGGAAGATACCGGTTCAGATACCGAGGAAAGTGGTGGGTCGTGGGCGAATTCGAGAGGGCCAAAAGAGCTTTGTGCCGCTCCGCGTGAATTCGGCGGGTGTGATGCCGATTATCTTCGCCCAGTCGTTCATCGTTGTGCCAGCCACCATCGCTCAGTTCGCCGGACAGACCGGTGGCTTTCTCGATACGATCGCTGACATTTTCCAGCCGGACCGGGCGGTCTATCATATCACATATGGGTTGCTGATCGTCTTCTTCACATACTTCTATACGGCCATCATCTTTAATCCCGTGGATCTGGCCGAGAACCTGAAGAAGCAGGGTGCCTTTGTTCCTGGCGTTAAGCCCGGGGCGCGGACCGCAGAGTACATCGATCGTGTGCTAACGAGGGTGACACTGCCGGGGTCTATTTACCTCGCCCTGATCGCTCTGGTGCCGTTCTGGATCTTCAGCGTCTTCAACATCCAGACTTTCTTCTTTGGTGGTACAGGCCTGCTGATCGTGGTAGGTGTTGGACTGGACACGGTCCAACAGGCGCAGCAACATCTGCTACTCCGTCACTACGACGGTTTCATGAAGAAGGGTCGCGTAAAGGTGCGTGGCCGTTCGCGGTACATGTAGCGCGCGACTTACGAGACGACCGGCGCACATGTATGTCATTCTTTTGGGACCTCCGGGGGTTGGAAAAGGCACCCAGGGGGTCCTTCTTGCTGAAGGCCTTGGTTGGGAGCGGCTTGTAACGGGCGACCTGCTCCGGCAGGCCTGTGCCGAGGGAACGGACCTCGGTCGGGAGGCTCAGCGCTTCATGGATGCGGGTGAACTCGTTCCGGGTAACGTAGTTATCGGCATGGTCAAGGAACGGCTCGCCGCGATCTCCGGCGGCACAGGTGTCGTTTTCGACGGCTTTCCGCGTACCAGTGCTCAGGCCTCCGGGCTCAGCATGATGCTCACTGCGCTAGGTATGAAGATCGATCAGGTGGTGGTGCTTGAGGCCGAGGATACATCTCTGGTCCAGCGCATCGCGGGCCGTCGCTCCTGCCCCTCATGTGGAGCGGTGTTCAACGTGTTCCTCGCTCCACCGGTCGAGGACGGCGTGTGCGACAAAGACGGCTCCGCCCTTCAGCACCGGACCGATGATGCCCCCGACACGGTGCAGCATCGTTTGGACGTATACCGGACGCAGACCACGCCGGTGATCGACTATTACGAGGCCAGCCGGGCGACGGTGCACCACGTCGATGGCGAACAGGGTGTCGATGAAGTGCAAACGGCGGTCGTCTCCGCGCTCGGTATTGCCTGATGATTCATCTGAAGACTCCTGAAGAGATCGATGTGATCGCCCGTGGTGGAGCGATTATTGCCGACTTCCTGGCGGAGGTTCCTTCTCGTATCGACCCCGGCGTATCAACGTTGGAGATCGACGCCTTTGCAGATGACTTCATCCGTTCGCACGAGGGCGCCACTCCCGCGTTTAAGGGACTCTACGGATTTGCCGGTAGCGTTTGCATCTCACTGAATGAAGAAGTGGTTCACGGAATCCCGAGGGCTGACCGGATTCTCACTGATGGGGACGTCATCTCGATTGATGTCGGCGTCAAGCTCGACGGGTGGTGCTCGGACTCGGCGTGGACGTTCCCGGTGGGTGTGGTCGACGAGCCTGGCCAACACTTGCTTAGAGTTACTGAGGAGTCTCTTTCAGCTGCTATCGCGGCTGCGGTAGCCGATGGCCACGTTGGTGACATCGGATCGGCGGTTATGGCCTGTGTTGAAGGGAGCGGATTGCACATTATCCGGGACCTCGTGGGTCACGGTGTGGGCCGTGAAGTGCATGAGGAACCTCAGGTGTCGAATTTGGGCAAGCCCGGTACGGGTCCTCTGCTGAGAGAGGGTATGGTCATTGCGATCGAGCCCATGCTCGCAGGGGGGACCGACAGTATCAGAACTCTGGAGGATCGCTGGACCGTCGTGACTCAGGACGGCACTCGATCCGCCCATTTTGAGCATACAGTGGCTGTGACGGCCACCGGACCGCGTATCCTTACGGCAGCCCCGGTGGAGACGACAGTCTAGAAGCGACGAAAACCTGCGGAATGCCTTGAAGGTCGGTTGACCTTCCATTATCATTTAAAGCTCTGCTAGAAACGCACGTAAAGGCGCAAAAAATGAAGGTTCGTAGCAGTGTAAAACCGATATGTGAACACTGTAAAGTGGTCCGCCGCCGTGGTGTGGTGAGGATCATCTGTTCACGTAATCCAAAGCATAAGCAGCGCCAAGGATAAGTAGGGGCGCCGATAGAATCGGCGCTGGGCGGTGTCGGGCTTCCTACGGCGTACTCGATTTGATCGGCGCCCGGACATTGTGGAACTAGCAGAAGCGATTCTAAACAACAGTTGAAAGAGTGGCATGGCACGTATCGCAGGTGTTGATCTTCCGAAAAGCAAGAGGATAGAGGTCGCTCTGACCTACATCTACGGTATCGGGGATTCTAGGGCCCATGAGATTCTGGATGCGACCGGGGTCGATCCTGATCGCCGAACCCTTGATCTCACCGACGACGATGTGAACAAGCTTCGTCGCGAGATCGAGGGGAGTTATAAGGTCGAGGGTACCCTACGGACCGAGATCTCCATGAACATCAAGCGTCTAATGGATATCGGGTGTTATCGGGGGGTTAGGCATCGCCGCGGCTTGCCGGTGCGTGGCCAACGGACGCACACCAACGCTCGAACCCATAAGGGCTCCAAGCGTGCGATCACGGGCAAGAAGAAGGCACCGAAGAAGTAGTCGACCGTATCGACCGTTGGTTGAACAGTTTCGATCCAAACATTGAAGGACGGCAGCGAGTGACCGACGAAGCAGCAGAGGTACCAGAAGAAGCGCCAGCAGAGGCTGCGGCCGATGAAGCAGCGGCGCCTGAAGCAGCGGCGCCTGAAGCAGCGGCGCCTGAAGCAGCAGCGTCGGCTCCTTCCGCAGAGGAGGAGGAGTCATCCTCAAGTCGCCGTCGTGGCAAGAAGGTCGTGGAAGCTGAAGGGGTCGCTCATGTACAAGCGACCTTCAACAACACGCTCATCACCATTGCGGACAACGCTGGAAACACGGTCGTATGGGGCAGTGCCGGTAAGGCCGGCTTCAAGGGTTCCAAGAAGTCCACACCCTTCGCAGCGACAGTTGCCGCTGAGCAATGCGGTCGTGAGGCCGTTGCGATGGGCGTTAGACGCGTAAACGTTCGGGTCCAGGGACCTGGGTCCGGGCGCGAGTCCGCAATACAAGCTCTCTCCGCAGCGGGACTACACATCAAATCGATTCAAGATGTGACTCCGCTTCCGCATAACGGTTGTCGTCCGCCCAAGAAACGCCGGGTCTAGAAGAGAAAAGCATGGCACGATACACAGGACCAGTTTGCAGGCTCTGTCGCCGCGAGGGACAGAAGCTCTTTCTGAAGGGTCAGAAGTGCTACACTGAGAAGTGTGCCGTCGAGCGGCGCTCATACCCTCCCGGTCAGCATGGCCCAGCTCACGCGCGCCGACGCAAACAGTCGGACTACGCCGTCCAGCTTCGTGAAAAGCAGAAGGTCAAGAGGATCTACGGGCTTCATGAGCGTCAGTTTCGCGGCGTGTTTCAGCGTGCGAACAACCAGGACGGTATTACGGGTGAGAACATGCTCATCTCTCTTGAGTCGCGTCTCGACAACATCATCTTTCGGATGGGCTTCGCACCCAGCCGAGGGGCTGCCCGCCAGGTTGTGAGGCACCGCCACGTCGAGGTGAACGGTCGAAAGGTGGATGTACCGTCCTTCCAGGTCGGTCCGGGTGATGAGGTGTCCATTCGACCCAAGTCGAAAGACATGGCGATCGTACAGGGGAGTTTGGAAGCGAGAACCAGACCGGCCTTGGTTGAGTGGCTCGTTCTCGACGAAAAAAATCGCGTCGGTCGTATGACCCGTCGTCCTACGCGACAGGACATTCCGCTGGCGGTCCAGGAGCAGCTCATCGTGGAGCTCTACTCGAAGTAATGGAGGCTTCCGTGCAGATAGATCTTACCGGATTGGTACTACCCGAGCGGATCGAGGTCGCCGGGACCTCGGACAATGGTCGCTCGGCCGAATTCGTCATCGAGCCCCTCGAGCGTGGTTTTGGTCACACGCTCGGTAACTCGGTACGCCGGGTACTACTCTCGTCTCTCCGGGGAGCCGCAGTGTGGGCGTTCCGCATCGACGGGGTTGTGCATGAACATCAGACCGTCCAGGGGGTGGTCGAAGACGTTCATCAGGTCATCCAGAATCTCAAGTCTCTGATCGTGACTCTGGACGACGACATCGAAGAGGCGACCCTGGAGATCCGCGTTAACGAAGCGGGTCCGGTGACGGCTGCGAACATCACTCCGTCCGGTGGCGTTACGGTACACGACCCCGATCACCACTTGATGACGTTGCAGGACAAGCGCAAGCTGAACATTGAGCTGCACGTCAACAAGGGTCGTGGATTCGTCTTGGCCAACCAGCACGAGCTCCCTCGCGGTGCTCCGGTCGACATGGTTCGCATCGACGCCATCTACAACCCGGTCAGACGCGCCAACTTCTCGGTAGAAGAGACCCGTGTCGGGCAGCGCACCGACTTTGACCGCCTGACCCTCTTCATCGAGACGGACGGATCGGTCGATCCTGAGTCGGCGGTCCGCTACGCCTCGGAGTTGGTCCGGAAGCACCTTGAGTTCATGATGTACTTCGGTGAGGGCGGTGTCCCTCAGGTCACACCTTCGGGCGCGATGGAGGTTTCAGATCGGCTACGCGACCTGTTCGACCGGTCCATTGAGGACTTGGCTGAGCTGAGTGTCCGGTCCCGTAATTCCTTGCAGAAAAGGAACATCCAGACTCTTGGTGATCTCGTTCAGCGTTCGGAAGACGAAATGCTGGGCATCGAGAACTTCGGTAAGAAGTCCCTCAAAGAGATCTCAGATTTCCTAGATGAACACGGCCTTCACTTCGGCATGAGCCTGAGGCAGGGCGACGACGGCCAGCTCTTCTTGGTGGATGAGGATCCGGTCGAGCCGGCCGAGGCCAACGAGGAATAAGGCAGAGACAATGAGGCATAGAAAAAAGGGCCGGGCCCTTTCCCGGACGGCGAGCCACAAGAAGGCGACGATGCGCAACATGGCGACGTCCCTTTTCGAGCACGAACGAATTGAGACGACGACCGCCAAGGCCAAGGAGCTTCGTCCGTTCGCGGAACGGCTCATCACGTTGGGCAAGAGGGGTGACCTTCACGCTCGCCGGTTGGCCGGACGTCAGATCGCGGATCGTGATGTTCTTGGTAAGCTCTTCGACGACATTGCTCCGCGCTTTACAGAAAGGCCTGGGGGATACACCCGGATCCTCAAGTTGGGGAACCGTCGCGGAGACGCCGCTGAGATGGCGCTGATCGAGTTGGTGGACTAGACTGCCGGGATCTCAAATTTCTCGGACTGAACATGAGCGGGGAGTACAGCATACAATGGCATTCTTCGGTTCCCGAAAAGGCGCTGCACAGGCCTTGTCCGTAATCCTGATGGTTGCATCGTTCGTCGTTATCGCTGGATTTCTAGCTTGGCTGAATATTCAGGCAGCTGAGACCGAAGTTGCGGTCGTTGAAGACGCTTCCGGTGCCGAAGACTCCCTCGGGGGTGCTCCGGTGGTTGACGTCGCCGTGTTTGGACCCGATCCCATGGCCCACACTGATGGGGTCATCCGGATCAACAACCTTACGGCCCAGAGCGCGGTGGGCACTCAAGCCTTCTTTGTCGATGTCGGCCAGCCGATCCCATTCCTCATCCGGATGGGTGACCGGGTAGCGGCTGACGGTGTGTTGGTGCCGACGGGATCGACGGTGTCGGTGGTCGGTCAGGTCTACGCCATGTCGGACAGCGTGGCCGATGGTTGGGTTGCCGCCGGCACCCTCGCCGAAGACGACAGGATTCTGGCGACCATCGGGTCGTCGTATATGGAAATCGTGGACATCGTCGTGATGGCCACGGATGGCGGCGGAGATAACTGACGGGCTTAGCCCGAGGAATATAGAAATGGCTCGAGTGTGCTATTTGTGTGGCAAGGGACCCGCGACGGGAAACAACGTGAGTCACGCCCACAACAAAACGAGACGGCGTTGGCTGCCTAACCTACAGACCGTGAAGATCGTGCCCCCGGAGGGCGGTCGGCGCCGCGTGCGTGTTTGCACGACCTGCATCAAGGGGGGACGGGTTACAAAGGCTCCCCCGGTGAAGGCCGTCGAGGTATAGGGCGGCTGGCTCCCGAGCCGGAAAGTTACGCCTCCGAGGCCCAGGCCTCGGGGGCGTTTTGTCATTCCCGGTAAAAATTAGATTGTATCTGTCGGTTTTCACGGGCATATATTGGGCCCCATGAGTACGGCAGAAACACTCGACGTTCCGGTTGGTATGTCCCCCCTCTCGGGCCGGACCATTGTCGTCACCAGACCCAAGGCCCAGGCCACGGAGTTGGCCGACTCGCTAAAGGCTTTGGGCGCCGATGTCCGGCTTCTTCCGACTATCGCAATTGAACCCCCGTCCGATCCTGCGCCGCTCGAGTTCGCGGCGCGCGGTGAAACGGTCTATGACTGGGTGATCTTTACGTCCGCCAATGGGGTTGGCGCGTTGCGCGAGGCCGCGGACCGGGCCGGGATCGGCCTCGGCAGAGTGGTCGGGGTGGGTAGAGTGTGTTGTATTGGCCCGGCAACCGCGCGTGTCGCCGAGGGCGCGGGGCTGGTTGTAAGTGTGATTCCGGATCGATACTTGGCTGAAGCCCTCGTCGAGACGCTCGAAGCGACGACGGCGCTAGCGGGCGCGCGGGTGCTGCTTCCGCTGGCAGATGGGGCTAGGGACGTCTTGCCAGACGAGCTTCGGCGACGGGGCGCGATCGTCGATGCCGTCACAGCGTATCAGACGGTCCCGGTCACAAGAGTCGGTGGAGAGGCCAGCTCTGATCTTCTGAACGGGGTAGATATGGTGACTTTTGCGTCGCCGTCTGCCGTTCGCGGCTTTCACGCACTCATCAATGGGAGGGCGGTCATACCCGTGGCCGTCATCGGCCCCATTACTGCATCGACCGCGCGCGACCTCGGCTACGATGTTACTGTGCAGGCAGAGGAGTTCACGGTGGTGGGGTTGGTGGAGGCGATATTGCGTCATTACATGGACGAGCGTTCATGAGCGAAAAGGGACCAGAAGTCGACGGCGGTGACCGTGGTTGGCGGAATTGAGTTCTGAGGGCTCCAGCCAGCTCGGACCGATCCTGGATCCGGTCGTGCTTCGATCCTCAGTCCTGGCCTATCTGGTGCTCTTACCCATCGGCCATTTCTTTTCCGTGTCGGTATATGGCGCCATCGCTACGCTGAGTGACTTTTTTCTCGGCGTCGTATTGCTTGTCGGCTTCGCTGAGCTTGGTCGAATGATTCCGCACTACATGGCGCAGCGGAAGGAAGAGGTGCCCCTACTGCCCGCCTACCGTACGGTTCATGCGGTGGCGTTGCTGCTTATAGCGCTCAGTGGGTGGGTGGCTCTTGGAGGGATTTAGGGCCTTCACGGCGGATTCGCTGTCACAAAAGGGATCGCATACATGGCTCTCGTGCTGGGGGCCGTTGCTATTGTGTGGTGCGGCGCTGGGTGGAACAAAGTGGCAGACGCGTGGCTGCTGGGGACGAGCCTCTGTCTCATCGTGACCTAGATGCTGGCGGCCTCGAGGGGCCGATTCCACTGTACGCCAACGAGTCCCCCAACCCCAAGCTCATGCCCCAGTCATTCGTGGATCACTTGAGAAACGGTGATTTGAAGGTCGGCGTTGTCGGGTTGGGCTACGTGGGTCTTCCTCTGTCGGTCGAGATCGCTCAGTCCGGGCTTGGCTGCCTAGGATTCGATGTGCTCTCCGACGTGACCGAAGGGGTGAACTCCGGCCACAGTCATATCGATGACGTCACCGATGAGGAGGTGGCAGAGGTAGTTACTGCCGGTCGGCTCGAAGCCACGACTGACATGGCTCGACTCGGCGAGTGTGACGCCATCTCCATCTCGGTGCCCACTCCGCTTGCTAAGACGCAGGACCCCGATGTGTCGTACGTGGTTGCGGCGTCTGAGGCTGTGGCTGCCTCGCTTCGGCCAGGGCAACTCATCGTGTTGGAATCGACGACCTATCCAGGGACTACGCGCGAGGTTCTGCTGCCTACCCTTGAGAGCACGGGCCTCAAGGCTGGGAAGGACTTCTTCCTCTGCTTCTCACCTGAACGTGTCGATCCCGGCAACGAGGTCTGGAAGACCAAGAACACTCCCAAGGTGATCGGGGGAATCACCCCGGCGTGCACTGAGGCGGGCCTCGCCGTTTACGAACGGTTTATCGATACCATGGTCCGTGTTTCGTCCACTGAGGCGGCGGAAATGGTGAAGATCCTCGAGAACACTTTCCGGGCGGTCAACATTGCCCTGGTCAATGAGGTCGCCCTGATCTCGGATCGACTGAAGGTGGACGTTTGGGAGGTCATCGAGGCCGCAGCCACGAAGCCGTTCGGGTTCATGAAATTCACGCCGGGCCCTGGTTTGGGCGGGCACTGTATTCCAGTGGATCCTCACTACCTCGCTTGGAAGATGCGGACACTGGACTACCGCACCCGCTTTATCGAGTTGGCGTCGGAGATCAACGCGGTGATGCCACGTTTTGTGGTCAACAAGGTTCGATCGGCCTTGAACGCCGAGAAAAAGGCTGTGAACGGCGCTGAGATTCTCGTACTTGGTGTTGCCTACAAGAAGGATGTGAACGACATCCGGGAGTCTCCAGCGTTGGATATCATCAGGTTGTTGGCGGACGATGGGGCGGAGGTGTCGTACCATGATCCTATGGTGCCGGAGGTATCGGAGGAGGGCACTTGCCTAGCATCGGTGCCGTTGACGAATGAGGCGCTGTCGCAAGCCGATGCCGTGGTGATCGTGACGGATCACACCGATGTCGACTACCAACGCGTGCTCGACTCGGCTCAGATCCTGGTGGACTCGCGTCACGTGACCGTTCCGTTCCTCAAGGACGGCGGGAGCTCTTCCCGGTCGTGGATCGTAAAAGGCGGGACCGCCTGACCACCGGGCCTGACGCGACCGGTCCGTGGCTCCCATTCTCGTACATCGCGTGATCGCCCGTCTGAACACGAGCGGTCCGGCTATGCACGTAGTGAATCTTGCGGCGGGGTTCGATCCCGCCCGGTTGTATGCGGCCGCTCTCGCCCGTGCGGGTGTGCCCTTGTCCTAGAGGGACAGCGAGCTAGTTGGATGAATCAATGACCAGAATCAATGACTTGACCCGGATTCACGACGGGCTCATGGCGGCAGTGGAGGCAATTCGTCCATACACGCCGGGTAGCGTCGAATACACGGTTAAGAGTGAGCGCGGTGATCCGCTTACGGCAGCCGATGAGGGCGCGGATGTGGCCCTCAAGAACGCGCTACTGAGGGAAGGGGAGGGGTGGCTGTCCGAGGAGACGGCGGACAGCCCTGACCGTCTTGATTTCCGGCGGGTCTGGGTGGTCGACCCCATAGACGGCACGCGTGAGTTCGTTGACGGTATCCCGGAGTGGTGCATCTCGATCGGGCTGGTCGAAGATGGCCTGCCGGTCGCGGGAGGCATCCTAAACCCCGAGACCAATGAGCTTGTCATCGGATCGCTCGAGAGCGGCGTCGAATTCAACGGAAGCCCATCTGCCGTTAATGACCGCCCAAGCTTAGACGGGGCAGTAATACTCGCCAGCCGGAGCGAGAGCCGCCGCGGGGAATGGGACCGATTCCGTGACGCTCCGTTTACTGTGAGACCCTGTGGGTCCGTAGCCTATAAGATGGCGTTGGTGGCGGCGGGACAGGCGGATGGGACGTGGACGCTCGTTCCCAAGAGCGAGTGGGATGTCGCTGCAGGAACGGCTTTGATCCGCGCGGCAGGCGGAGATGTTACGCACTCAGACGGGAGCGAGCCTCGATTCAACCGGCCCACACCGAGGTTTCCCAATCTGCTGGCGGCAAGTTCCGCTCTGCTCTCGGAGTTCAGAGAAGACTGGCTCCGGCCGTCGACCCGTGAATAGACTTAGAGTATGAGCGTTCCCTTCCTTGATCTAAGCCAACAGTACGAGTCCATATCGAGCGAGCTCGACGCAGCCGTTCAGGAGGTGGTCCGGTCCCAGCGGTTCATCTTAGGTGAGCCGGTAGAACGGCTAGAGTCGAGGCTGGCTGATCTGCTCGGGGTGGAATACGCGGTCGGATGTGCGAGTGGCACAGATGCCCTCCTGTTACCGCTACGGGCATTCTGGAGCAAGTCCAGCGACGAGGTGGTGATCCCCGCTTTTACGTTCTTCGCTACCGCTGGGGCGGTTTGGAATGCCGGGTTTCGTCCGGCCTTCTGCGACGTCGATCCGGTCACCTTCAACCTGACTCGCGAATCCGTCGAAGCCTCCTGGACCGAGGAGACCCGCGGTGTCGTCCCCGTGCATCTCTACGGACAGATGGCACCGATGGCGGAGATCGAATCGCTGGCGGAGGAACGCGGGGGTTTCGTGCTGGAAGATGCGGCGCAGGCGATCGGAGCGTCCCAGCGTAGCACGACGGGGCTCGTTACCATGGCCGGGGCCGCGGGTGACGCGGGGGCGTTCAGCTTCTTCCCGACCAAGAACCACGGAGGGTTTGGCGACGGGGGGCTCATCTCCACCAACGACGGGGCGTTGGCTAACAAGCTCCGGAAGACTAGGGTTCACGGTGGCCTGCAGATGTACCATCACGAGATGGTGGGAACGAACAGCCGCCTGGACGCTCTTCAAGCCGCGGTGCTCTTGGCTAAGCTCCCTCACCTAGAGGGCTGGGCGGACGCCAGGCGGGCCAACGCCGCGCTCTACAGCGAGTTATTAGCCGATGTGGCCGAGGTGATCACACCGGACACCAGTCTCGGCAACACACACGTATACAATCAGTACACGATCCGGGCTCGTCGGAGGGACGAGCTACGTGCCCACCTGGACGCCCAGAGGATCGGTAACGCCCTCTACTATCCGGCCCCTCTCCACCTACAAGCCTGCTTCGCGGAACTAGGATACCGAGAGGGGGATCTTCCGGTGTCGGAGAAGCTGTGTGAGGAGGTCGTGAGCCTTCCGATCTTCCCGGAGTTGGGTGAGGAACGGGTGGAGGCTGTGACGGACGCGATTCGGGCCTTCTACCGCTAGGACTCGGTTGGTGCTACCGGAGCGCCGACCCCAGTATATTGCGTGGGTTGTGTACACTCATGAGAAGATGGTGCAGGTGGCCGGAAGTGTCCGATGAAGGGAATAATGCTCGCCGGAGGTTTAGGCAGCTGACTCTTGCCCGTGGTCGGTTGACTGGGTAGTGGTGAGCGGTAGCTTGACTGAGCAAGGGCCTGTAGGTCTTTGCAGGGATTTGGTTTAGGGGTCTTCGACGCCGAGGGTGCACGAAAAACAATGGCAGATCCGATCTTGGTAACGGGGGGGGGCGGGTTCATCGGCTCCCGCCTGGTCCACTGCCTCCTGGAACTGGGCAAGGCGGAAGCGTACGGCGAAGGGTTCGAGGATATGGAGCGCCGGCAGCCGGATACGGCCAAGATCAATGGGCTCTTGGGATGGGAGCCTGAGAAGAATATCGATCAGATCATTGATGATGTGGTCGCGTACTTTCGGACGAAGGGGTAGGACCGTGATGGCAGTTCGACGGCTCCTCGGTGTCTCCATTTTACGACGTCTGGTAAGGCATCGCAGGCTTGCAGCGCTCACGATCTACGCAGCGGCGGCGGCTACGTCGTACTCTGCTTCGTTTCTGGTTCGCTTCGAGTTTCAGTGGCCGGCCCAACTGACCGGAACCTTTTTGGCCACCCTGCCGGGGCTTCTGGTGTTGAGGGGGCTTTGTGACTCAGTGTTCCGCCTTACGGTGGGCAGTTGGCGCTATGTAGGAGTTCTCGACATCGTACGCCTAATGGGAGCCACAGCCCTCGGCACGATCCTGTTCTTTGCAGGTGTCTCCATACTGCCGTTGACTCCTGCTGTGCCGAGATCGGTTATTCTCCTCGAGTGGGTATTCACCACGTCTCTCACGGCCGGCATATGGATCACGTATCGACTTGCGCATGAGATGCGGCGTACCAGAAACGATGCGAGCGGGCCGGGTTTAGCTGCTTTGATCGTCGGAGCCGGAGAGGCCGGCAGCGGGCTCGTGAGGGAAATGCTGCGGCGTTCTACCGGCTATTGGCCAGTTGGCTTCGTGGACGACGATCCATTCACGTGGGGCACCACGGTCCATGGAGTCGAGGTGATGGGCTCCGCCGAGGATCTCCCGTCCATCGCTTCACAGTTGGGAGCGGAACAAATCGTCGTTGCCATCCCATCTGCCAGCCTAGACGACTCGCGTCGCATCATGGACTTGTGCCAGACGACCGACATCCCCACCAAGGTCCTTCCTGGGATTGCTGCGGTATTGGAAGGAGGGGCCAGAGTCGATTACCTGAGAGAGGTACGGATCGAGGACCTGCTCGGAAGGGAGCCGATTAAGCTGGAGTTACCAGAGCTCGCCGCCGATCTTGAGGGGCGGACTGTCCTAGTGACCGGCGCTGCCGGATCTATAGGATCGGAGTTGGTTCGACAGGTCGCAGCCCACAGACCTGAGCAAATTGTTCTTTATGACCAGGCCGAGACGGATCTGTACCATCTTGAGTTGGAGTTGAGGGACCTGTGGCCAGAGATCGAGATTGTTCCCGTTGTGGCTGATATACTGGATGCGATTGCGCTGGATGGCGTTTTTGAGCACTACGCACCGAGCCGGGTCTTCCACGCAGCCGCATACAAGCATGTCCCCTTGATGCAGTCGAACCCCCGCGAGGCGGTTCTCAACAACGTGACCGGCACTATGCGCGTGGCCGAAGCCGCAGGGCGTTTTGGGTCCGAGAAGTTCGTCCTGATCTCGACCGATAAGGCAGTGCGGCCCAGTAGCGTGATGGGAGCCACGAAGCGTTTAGCTGAACTCGTGATGTTGGGAAGTCAGAGACGGTTCCCGAGTACGTGGTTCGTGGCCGTACGATTCGGCAACGTGCTCGGTAGTCAGGGCAGCGTCATTCCCCTCTTCCAGAAGCAACTCGAAGAGGGTAAGGCGCTAACCGTGACGCATGGGGAGGTGGAGCGCTTCTTAATGACCATTCCGGAAGCGACACAACTCGTGCTTCAGTCTTCATTGCTTCCGGAAGCGAGGGGGATGATCGTCATGCTCGAGATGGGGGAGCCCGTGAGGATATTGGATCTCGCGCGGACGTTGATCCGTCTTGCGGGCCGCAAGGAGGGTGTCGACGCGGAGATCCGGATCATCGGACTCCGTTCGGGCGAGAAGATGTCAGAGGAACTGACTGCACCGGATGAGGTGGCCTTTCCTACCTCTATCGAAAAGATCTGTATTGTTCGGACCGAAGTGAGCGAGAAGACGCTGAGGTCGCTTGAGCCGTTCGTCGCTACTGTTAAGAGCGGAACCGACGGTCTTGGAGCGGAGGGTATCCGGGAAATGCTCAGGGAACTCGTTGGGGGCGATGAAGCCGGCTCTAGGCTGAAGGATGAAGCCGAGAGTAACAAACCGGTACGCACCGCTATCCCGGGCTGACCCTCGTTTCTTATCGGAGCAGATAGTCGCGGAATTGTCGGCGTCGTTGGAGGAGTGGCGGCCTGAGCACGGGGGGGGCGACCCCGACTCTTGGAGGGTTACTTACGAAAGGCACGGATGTCTGGAGCTCACGAGGGACGTCGGGACGAAGCCTCGATCGTCTCGATAATGACGGCGCTGCTGAGGAATCGGTGGAGGATTGTGCGCTGGATTCTGATAGGAACGACGGTTGCGGTTCTCTCGGTCTTCCAGAGACCAGCGTTGTATGTCGCTTCGGCCTCCTTCTATCCTCAGAGTGGTTCGTCGAATCAAGGGGGCGCACTGCGAGCGTTGGGTCAGATCGGAATCAGCTTGCCTGGCGGGAGCCCGTCCCAAACGCCCGCATTTTATCAGACGCTCCTGAAATCGCGGGTGCTATTTGCTGAAATCGCTCGAGATTCTCTGGAGGTGGACGGGCGGCTAGCGTCCTTCTTGGATTTTTTCGAAATCACTGGAGAGACGGAGAAGGTGCGCATTGAGGAGGCAGTCGACATCCTTGGAGGGATCGTGGGCACTCCCAATCCTCCACGGAACACGCAATTGGTCTCAGTGACGGCCGCCACTGAGTGGCCGGAGGCTTCACTGTTCGTTGTGTCGGCGCTGGTGGAGGCTCTGAATAGATACAACATGAGTGTTGTTCAGGGACAGGCGGGGGCTGAGCGCCGATTTGTGGAAGGTCGCTTGGCTATGGCCAGCACGCGATTGCGTGCTGCAGAGGACGATCTTGAGTCGTTTCTCAGGAACAACCGGCAGTTTGATAGGTCACCCGAGCTGAGCTTTCAGCGGGAGCGCTTGGAGCGGAGTATCGGGCTCCGGCAGGGCGTATTCACCTCCCTGACCCAAATGTTCGAAGACGTGCGCATTCGAGAGGTCCGTGATATTCCGGTGATTTCAATGGTTGAGCAACCATCTGTTCCGACTCTGCCAGAGCCTCGTGGGCGGGGCGGATTTGTCGTTCTCGGATTTCTGAGTGGGGCCTTCCTTGGGGCGATTCTGAGCCTCCTCTCGGAGGAGTTGGGCGATCGTCGCCGGGGAGCCGACACTGAGGTCCATGGGTTCCTGCTGGAACTGAATGCGTTCTGGGACGAACTACTGGCGCCCTTCTTATGGCTCCGACGACGGCGACGAGGGTAGTGGTGCCAAGCCCGTTTACTCCGTGAGCGCTAGTGAGGAATACAAGGTCGATTCGAGGGATGAACGCACATTGAACGGTGCTCGGAAGTTCCTGGCGCTCCTTTCCCCGGCGCAGCGTCGCGACGCTGCGGTACTCCTCGCTCTAATGTTGGTAGGGATGGTACTCGAGACGCTGGGGATCGGTCTGGTTATTCCTGTGATCACAGTGATGACCCGTGGTGACCTGGCGTCGGACTTTCCCTTGCTTGCACCGTGGCTCGAGCGTCTGGGTAACCCTCGTCACGAGACACTGGTCATCGGCAGCATGCTTACCCTGGTGGGAGTCTCCACATTCAAGACACTATTTCTTGGGTTTCTCGCGTGGTGGGCTGCGCGATTCTCCTTCGGGCTTCAAGCCGACCTTTCCCAACGCCTTTTCGCCGGGTACTTGGGTCAACCGTATGCCTTCCACCTCCAGCGCAATTCTGCTCAACTGATCCGTAACATCATTCGCCAAGTGGACCAGGTCAGGGCCGTCACGCAGGTCGGTCTGACGATGGTTGCGGAGAGTTTGGTCTTGGTCGGCGTGTCAACGTTGCTGTTGGTCGCGGAGCCGGCCGGCACGTTGTGGGTGGTTGGTACGTTAAGCCTCGCGGGGTGGGCATTCCATTTCGCTACCCAAGAGCGCCTTCTCAGGTGGGGGGTCGCTCGCCAGTTACACGAGGGTCAACGGATCCAACATCTGCAGCAGGGGCTGGGTGGGGCCAAGGACGTGAAACTGCTGGGGCGCGAAGCAGGCTTCCTCGCACAATACGACCGACACAACGCCGAAAACGCACGTATAGGGCAGTGTCAGGCGACTCTCGATAAGTTCCCAAGGCTCTGGATCGAACTGTTGGCGATACTTGGGCTGACCGTCCTGATGCTGGTCATGATCGGCCAGGGAAAGTCGCTTGAGGCGTTGCTGCCGATGCTGGGCCTCTTTGGCGCTGCCGCGTTCCGACTTCTGCCCTCCGTCACTAGGATACTCAGCAGCGCACAGAACCTCCGGACGACCCGGCCAGTGATCGACAATCTATACGACGAGTTCGAGCTGATAGGGTCCGATCTTCTCCTCCAAGACTGTAGGCCCATTCCGTTCAGGCGTAATCTTGCCCTCGAAGCCGTGACCTTCACGTATCCGGCTGCGCACACTCCTTCTCTTAGTGAGATCACACTGTCTATTACCCCGGGCACTTCGGTGGGCTTCATCGGTACCACGGGTGCTGGGAAGAGTACGCTGGTAGATGTCCTCCTTGGCCTGCTTGAACCTGAGGTCGGGGCTGTCCGAGTGGATGGCGTGGATATTCGGACGACTCTGCGCGGGTGGCAGGATCAAATCGGGTACGTGCCTCAGTCCATTTTCTTGACGGACGATACTCTTCGCCGGAATATCGCTTTCGGCCTATCCGAGGAAGAGATCGATGGCGGCGCTGTGGAGCGTGCTGTGGGTGCGGCGCAGCTGGATGCGTTTGTCCAAGACGCGCCTAACGGACTCGAGACGGTGGTCGGGGAGCGAGGTGTTCGGCTGTCCGGTGGACAGCGCCAGCGAATTGGTATCGCCCGAGCGCTATACCACGATCCGGCGGTGTTGGTACTCGATGAGGCCACGAGTTCGTTGGACGCGGACACTGAACGGCAAGTGATGAAGGCCGTTAATACGCTCAAGGGCGACAAGACACTTGTCATCGTCGCGCACAGGCTTAGCACGGTGCAGCACTGCGACCGGATCTTTCGTCTCGAACAAGGGCGGCTGGTGGAAGAGGGACAGACAGCGGAGATGTTGGGTGCGAGAGCGACGAGGGATTTGAGATCATGAAGGTCCTCGTCACCGGAGCCGACGGCTTCATCGGTTCGCATCTCACCGAGTCCCTGGTTCGACAGGGACACGAAGTACGAGCCTTCGTCCTATACAACTCGTTCAATTCCTGGGGTTGGCTGGATCGATGCTCCGACGACGTGAAGGGACACTTCGAGGTGTTTGCCGGCGACATTCGCGATCCACATGGAGTTCGTACGGCCACCGAAGGCTGCACGTCGGTGCTTCACCTGGCTGCTTTGATCGCTATTCCCTACTCGTATCATTCACCTGACACCTATGTGGATACCAACGTAAAGGGCACCCTAAACGTCGTTCAAGCTGCACGCGATTTGGGGGTCTCGAGGGTTGTTCACACGTCGACGAGTGAGGTGTACGGGACGGCCCGGCGCGTCCCGATCACGGAGGAGCATCCCGTAAGAGGGCAGTCGCCGTATTCGGCCAGTAAGATCGGTGCCGACCAGCTCGCGCTGTCCTTCTATGCGTCGTTTGACACACCAATCGTCGTCCTTAGGCCGTTCAACACCTATGGTCCTCGACAGTCGGCCCGGGCCGTGATTCCCACGATCATTACTCAGATCGCCAACGGACGGAGAGAAATCCGGCTCGGCTCTGCACATCCTACCCGCGACTTCTCCTTGGTCTCGGACACGGTCGCTGGTTTCGTTGCGGCTTTGGAGGCCACGGGCGGAATCGGGGAAGTCATTAACATCGGGAGTGGCTTCGAGATCTCGATTGGCGATACCTGTCGCACCATCGCTGAGGTTATGGGAGTCGAGGTGGAGGTGTTGACGGACGAGGACCGCATTCGTCCCAAGAACAGTGAAGTGGAGCGATTGTGGGCGTGCAATAAGAAGGCGCGAGAGCTACTCGACTGGACCCCGGATTACGGGGGGATCGAGGGTTTTCGCCGAGGCCTCCAAGAGACTGTGGAGTGGTTCCGGAATCCAGAGAACCTCGGCGCCTACAAGGCCGACGTTTACAATCTGTGAACCAAGTCGTCCCGAATACCGACCTCTCGTCCAGCGTTGTCGAGGCCATCCGCTCGGCCGTGGGTCCTGGTCCTCTGGGCCTGCACGAGCCTCGTTTCGGTGGCAGTGAATTGGCGTATCTCAAGGAATGCCTCGATTCGACCTATGTTTCCTCGGTAGGACCGTTCGTGGACCGGTTCGAGGCTGAACTAGCTGACTATGTAGGCGCACGCTTCGCGGTAGCTGTAGTCAACGGTAGCGCGGCCCTGCAGGTGGCCCTCCGACTGGCTGGTGTGCAGCCAGGAGACGAGGTGCTCCTCCCTGCGCTTACCTTCGTCGCGACGGCGAATGCCGTGTCCCACGTAGGAGCGGTGCCGCACTTTGTCGAGAGCGAGGAGCGCACGCTTGGCGTTCATCCTGTTGCCCTGAACGACTATCTCGACGCGATTTCCGAACTCAGAGGAGGAGTCTGCGTCAACCGTCAGACGGGTCGCGTGATCCGGGCGGTGCTGCCGGTGCACACCTTTGGCCACCCCGTGGACATGGACGGGTTGCTCCGCGTTGTTCGGACCCACCGACTGGTCCTGGTCGAAGACGCGGCGGAGTCGTTGGGTAGCACCATTGGCGGTCGCCACACGGGAACCTTCGGGTTGGTGGGTACCCTCAGCTTCAACGGGAACAAGACCATTACGACGGGGGGGGGCGGTGCGATCCTCACGGATAGTGAGGTGGTGGCGAAACAGGCCAAGCATCTGACTACTACGGCGAAGTTGCCGCACCGTTGGGAATACGTGCACGACGAAATCGGCTATAACTTTCGCATGCCCAACATCAATGCGGCCCTGGGTTGCGCTCAGCTTGAGCAACTCAGCGACTACCTTCAGGCGAAGCGCCGGCTTTTTGGGCGGTACAAGGCAGCGTTCGAGACGGTACCGAGCGTGCGTGTCGTCGAGGAGCCACCCGGATGCCAAAGCAATTACTGGCTTCAGAGCATTATGTTGGACGAGTCCGTGGCCACCGAGCGTGATGTCATTCTAGGCGCCGCCCACGATGCGCACTTGGTCAGTCGCCCCCTATGGACCCTTATGCATCGGCTGCGTCCCTATGAAGCCTGTCCGAGGATGGCACTCCCCGTCTCCGAGTCCCTCGCGTCACGGCTCATCGCCCTCCCGAGTAGTCCTCACCTGAGCATGGAGGGGAAGAAGTGAGACAAGAATTGATCAAGACGGGGTTCCCGCCTGCGGAGGTGAGCCAAGAGTGAGTCGGAAAATATGCGTTGTGACAGGCTCACGTGCCGAATATGGGCTCTTGCGGTTCGTGATGCAGGGAATCCGGGAAGAGCGACTCCTCGAGTTACAGGTTGTCGCGACAGGGACGCACCTCTCTCCCGAGTTCGGCTTGACCTATCGCGAGATCGTCGATGACGGCTATGACATCGCTCGCAGGGTGGAAATGTTGCTCAGCTCCGACACCCCTACCGGCCTGGCCAAATCAATGGGACTGGGTCTCATTGGCTTCGCCGACGCGCTCGCGGAGCTCAAGCCCGACCTACTTGTCCTACTCGGCGACCGCTTCGAGGTGTTCCCAGCAGCAGCGGCTGCTCTGGTCGCCCGGGTGCCGGTCGCGCATATATCGGGGGGGGAGACCACGAAAGGGGCGTTTGACGAGTCGATCAGACACTCCATTACCAAGATGTCCCACCTTCACTTCGTGGCGGCGCCGCGCTATCGTGACCGCGTTCTACAGCTCGGTGAGAATCCGGAAAATGTTTTCTTGGTCGGAGGGCTTGGTGCGGATTGTGTCAGGATGACTCAGGTGCTGGATCGAGCCGAACTTGAGGAGAGACTCGACTTCGAGTTAGCGCCTCGAAATCTCCTCGTGACATTCCATCCCGTCACGCTGGACGAAGAGAGTTCCAAGGGGCAAATGATCGAACTCCTCGCAGCTCTGTCGAGCCTCGATGACGTAGGTTTGATTATCACTTTGCCGAACGCCGACACCGATGGCCGTGTGCTCGTTGGTGTGATCGAGGAATTCGTCCGAGGCCGGTCGAACGCGCGGGCTTATACCTCGCTGGGGCAGGAGCGCTACCTCTCATGCCTGCATCACGTCGACGGCGTGGTCGGGAACTCATCCAGCGGATTGACTGAGGTGCCCAGCCTGCATAAGGGCACCGTCAACATCGGTGACCGTCAGGAAGGGAGGCTCAAGGCTAGCAGCGTCATCGATTGTGTGCCTGAACGACAATCGATAGTGAAGGCATTGCGGATGCTGTTTTCGGAAGGTTTCCAAGAGTCGTTGTCTACGGTCCGTAATCCATACGGTGAGGGTGGGGCTAGCGCGAGAATTGTGCAGGTGCTACGAGATCACCCGCTGGAAGCGATTCTGAAAAAGACATTCCATGACGTCGCCCCTTGAAGAGATTACCGTCCGTGCGTGACGGCACTACAGAATCGGCTGTGCGGGGTGCTCCGCTCGGCTCGGGAGAGCCTTGGAGGGACACCATCATGACCATTGGTGGAACCCTGCGCGACGCTATCAGTAATCTCCAGGAGACGGGCCTTCAGATCTCGTTGGTTGTGTCTGAGAGTGGAGCATTGGTGGGAACGGTCACCGACGGAGATGTACGACGCGGCTTGCTGCGTGGTTTGGATCTGGACAGTCCCGTCGTGTCGGTCATGCGAGAGGAGCCGCTGGTCGTTCCCCCGGAAATGAGCCGTGACGCGGCTCTTCAACTTATGGAAGCAAACGTCATCGGTGCGCTTCCGGTAGTGACAACTGACCGGCATGTGGTGGGCCTGCACCTGCTAAATGAACTACTTGCGCCGGACCACCATTCCAATCTTATGGTGATCATGGCGGGTGGGAAGGGGAGTCGATTGAGCCCTCACACTGATGACTGTCCCAAGCCCCTGCTCCCCGTAGGGGACAAGCCGATGGTCCAGCACATTATCGAGCGCGCTCGAGCAGAGGGCTTCGAGCGGTTCGTTTTGGCCGTCCACTATCTCGCAGAAATGGTGGAGGAGTACTTCGGTGACGGGAGCCGCTGGGGTGTCGAAATTGATTACCTGCGTGAAGACTCACCGCTTGGGACTGCCGGAGCCCTCGGGCTGCTTCACCCCCCCCCGGAGGCTCCGCTTTTGATCACGAATTGTGACGTGTTGACCGACATTCGGTACGGTGAGATCCTTGATTTTCACCGTCATCATGGTGCCACTGCCACGATGGCCGTTCGGGTTCACGAGTGGCAACATCCCTTCGGTGTCGTCCGCACAAAGGGAGTAGACATTGTTGGTTTCGACGAGAAGCCGATCTCGCACAGCCATATCAACGCAGGGGTTTACGTGCTGGAGGCGGGTGCCCTCGAGGTCATTACGAACGGTGAGTCGTGCGACATGCCCACGCTCTTCAGCCGTGTAAGGGAGGGCGGCGCACGCACGATAGTCTTTCCGATGCACGAGCCGTGGTCGGATATCGGCCGAGTGGCCGACCTCGAGAGGGCACGCGCTGACCATGAAAACGGTTGTAGCTCAGAGGGTGGTTGAGTCGGCTATGACGACTTGGCCGACGGTTTTCGTTCACGTCAGCGTTCTCTCCTGAATTAATATGATTCAACGCCTGTTGATCGTGGGTCTGGGGAGTATTGGCAAGCGGCACGCGCGGATCGCTCGGGACATCTCGCCTGATGCCCAGATCGTGGTGCTGAGACATCGAGATTGCCCTGGGGATCCTCCGCCCGGCGTCGACCATTGCGTTACCACCATCGAGGCCGCGATGGAATTCGGTCCGCAGGCCGCCGTGATCGCCAACCCCGCGAGCCACCACCTCGAGGTCGCTGTGTCGTTGGCTCGAGTCGGGGTGCATCTGCTGGTGGAAAAGCCGATCTCTCATAATAGTCGAGGTGTCGCAGAACTGATCGATATCTGTGACGCGAGCGAATTGATTCTGATGACTGGATACAATCTGCGCCATTTGGCATCGCTGCGGAGGTTCCGTGATTACCTGCGCGCGGGTAGGATCGGTCGTGTGATATCGGTCCGTGCTGAAGTCGGTCAGTTCCTTCCCTCGTGGCGACCCGGGACCGACTATCGGCAGTCGGTCTCAGCCCGGGCCGACTTGGGTGGTGGAGTACTACTCGAACTTAGTCATGACATCGACTACCTCCTCTGGATGTTCGGCGACGTGGAATGGGTCAATGCCACACTGCACAGAGGCGGTAGCCTGGAGATCAACGTAGATGACATAGCCCATTTGATGATCGGGTTTGCCCCGATGGGAACTGCTGCTCCCGTCATCGCTGCTTTGAGCATGGACTTCGTCCGCCACGACTGGACACGAACATGTACTGCGATTGGAGAAGCCGGCTCAATTCGATGGGATGGAGTGGAGGGGTCGGTCGAAGTGTTCGATCGAGATGGGGTATCGTGGGAGCCTCTCTTCAAGGAGAGCAACGAGCGGGATACCACGTTTATCGCAGAATGGCGTGAGTTCGTTCGTTGTATTGAGACAGGTGATCGCCCCACGGTTTCTGGTCATGACGGATTGGCCGCGCTAAGGGTCGTCGAGGCAGCGTGGCGGTCCTCTGAAGGAGGGAGTGTGGTCCAATGTGGGGCTCCGGGATCGTGAGAAGAGGTGCACATAGTCGATGACCGTCGTTGCCTTGATTTGTGCTCGTGGTGGCTCGAAGGGACTCCCGGGCAAGAACGTACGTCCCCTCGCGGGTCGGTCCTTAGTTGCCAGGGCTATCGACCAAGCCCGAGCGGTAGGCCGTGTTGGCCGGGTGCTCGTCTCGACGGACTCTGATGAAATCGCGACCGAGTCGTTGGAGGCGGGCGCGGAAGTGCCGTTTCAGCGTCCCGCCGACCTCGCCTTGGATGATAGCCCTGAATGGCTGGCGTGGCGTCACGCTCTGAGCTATCTCAAGGAGTCGGGCGGCTCATATCCCGATGCCCTCATCGTTGTTCCGACAACCGCACCCATGCGCGACGTCCAGGATTTGGAGCGGTGCCTGGACGAGTTCGAAACTGGTCGCGCTGACATTGTGATTACGGCCACTGATGCGCATCGGAGTCCGTACTTCAACATGGTTGCGACTCGACCTGATGGGACGGTGGGCCTCGTAATCCCGCCCGAGGTTACCTACGTGAGGAGGCAGGATGTGCCTGGTGTTTTCGACGTGACCACAGTGGCGTACGTGGCCGACCCGGAGTTTATCATGGAACACGACGGCATGTTCGACGGTCGGGTCCGTTCGGTACATGTTCCCCGTGAGAGAGCGTTGGACATCGACACGCTCTTCGATTTCCGAGTCGCGGAATGCCTGATGGCTGCTCGTGGAGAGTAACGGGTGGTGACCGTTGAAAAGTTGATGAGCCTGAGGGGAAGAAGGGCTCTGATCACTGGAGCGGCCGGAGGCATCGGCCGCACGATTGCCCGGACCCTGGCAGAGTTAGGGGCAGACCTGCTACTGGTCGATCGTCCAGGCCAAATGTACGGAGATCTCGTTGGTGAGATCGAGGGGGAGTGGCAGGTAGCCGTCGAGACCCTTGAATGTGATTTGGAACTACAGGAGGAAAGGGATCGGTTGGTCGAGTGGGCTCGCGGACATGTTGGACCTCTTAATGTATTGGTCAACAACGCCGCGTTCGTCGGGACCTCGGAGCTAACAGGTTGGACATCCTCGTTCGAGGAACAGACGATAGAAACATGGCGACGTGCGCTGGAGGTGAATCTCACCGCCGCCTTTGCTCTATCCAGGGATCTCTCGCCGCTTCTGATGGGGAGTGCTGGCGCGTGCATCATCAATCTCGGGTCCATTTATGGGTCGTACGCCCCCGACTACAACTTGTACACCGGGACCGAGATGGGTAGTCCGGCGGCATACGCCGCGTCAAAGGGTGGGCTTATCCAACTCACAAGGTGGCTGGCGACGACACTCGCCCCCAAGGTGCGGGTGAACGTGGTCTCACCAGGCGGTGTAGCTCGCGGGCAGCCTCAGGTTTTCGTTGATCGGTATGTGGAGAGGACTCCGCTCGCTCGTATGGCCGCGGAGGACGATCTACGAGGTGCTATCGCCTATCTGGCATCGGATCTCTCTGCCTATGTTACCGGGCACAACCTTGCGGTCGACGGTGGGTGGGGTATTTGGTGACGCCCCGACGACGTATCTTTCCGACAAATTGTGCGCGTGGCGAATCCACTCCCCGCGTCTCGCTACACTCTGCATCAAGGAAAACTGGTGCTGACCAATAAATCGATTCTTGTTACGGGCGGCACCGGATCTTTCGGTCAGCAATTCGTATCGAAGACTCTTGCGAAGTACGCTCCCGAGCGCCTCGTCGTCTATTCCCGCGACGAGATGAAGCAATGGGAGATGGCGAACAAGTTCGAGCACGATCCTCGCATACGGTTCATTATTGGAGACGTGCGGGACAAGGACCGGCTCATTCGCGCTCTTGACGGCATCGACTATGTCGTGCATGCCGCCGCGACCAAGATCGTCCCCGCAGCTGAGTACAATCCGTTCGAGTGCGTCAAGACCAACGTATTTGGGTCGATGAACTTGATCGATGCCTGCATTACGCGCGGCATCACGAGGGTCGTCGCGCTCTCGACGGACAAGGCGAGCAATCCCATCAACCTCTACGGCGCCTCCAAGCTCGCAGCGGACAAGCTCTTCATCGCGAGCACGGCGTACGAAGACACACATGAGACCCTCTTTGCGGTGGTGCGGTATGGCAACGTCATGGGCTCACGCGGCTCGGTCATCCCGTTCTTCATGGCGCGTGCGCATACCGGGGTCCTCCCGATCACCGACACCCGAATGACTCGGTTCATGATTACGCTCGAACAAGCGGTCGAGCTCGTTTGGAGGGCGTTCGAGGACATGAGGGGCGGTGAGATTTACGTGAAGAAGATCCCGTCCATGACCATCTTGGACATCGCCCAGGCGGTCGCGCCCGACGCGCGACACGAGATCATCGGCATTCGCCCGGGCGAGAAGATTCACGAGCAGATGATCGGCCTAGAGGACGCACCGCACTCGTACGAGTATGAGGGGCACTATAAGATCTTACCGGCCATCCACAACGGCTCTTCCGACCAGGCGCGGATTGGAAAGGGCAAGAAGGTCGACGTCGACTTCGAGTACACTTCGGGGGGGAATACCGAGTGGATGCCGGTCGAGGCATTGCGAGATTGGATTCAGGTCCACTCCGAGACATTTGTGGCTGTATGACCCAACCAGAGTCGCGGGTCGATGGGCACTAGGGGGGCTTGATTTCGACCGTTCTCATCACCGGGGGGTCAGGGCTGCTGGCGGTGAATTGGGCGGTAGCCGTCCGGAACCGATACAGGGTCATTCTGGGACTCCACGAACGAGAGATTTCGATGAGAGGGGTCGAGGCTCGGAGGCTCGACCTCTCATCGGTCGACGATGCAGCACGGTCGATCGAGCCCATCGGAGCCGCGATGGTTGTGCACACGATCGGGCTAACTAGCGTCGAAAGATGCGAGGCGGAGCCTGGCCTCGCCCAGTACGTCAACGTGGACGTCGCCTTCAATGTCGCGGCAGCCTGCTCGAAAATTGGTGTTCCACTCGTCCACATCTCCTCGGATCACTTGTTTTCTGGGAGAACCTCCTTGGTGGACGAAGGCCACCCAGTTGCGCCGGTCAACGTGTACGGCCGGACCAAGGCGGGGGCCGAGAGTCGAGTGCTGGATGTGCATGAGGGGGCGCTCGTGATCCGCACGAACTTCTATGGGTGGGGGCCCAGCTACAGTAGCTCTTTCAGCGACTGGATCATCAGTGGGGCGCGCGAAGGTCGGGACCTCACTCTGTTCGACGATGTCATCTACACTCCGATTCTGATCGAACCCGCGGTCGAAGCAGTTCATGAACTCTGGGACCTCGGGGCCAGAGGCGTGTTCAACATCGTCGGCGATGAACGGCTCTCGAAATATGACTTCGGGCTAAGGGTCGCCGCACGATTCGGGCTGGATCGCAGCAGGATCAAGCCGGGGCTGCTTATTGAACGGTCGTCGCTCGTAGAGCGGCCACGTGACATGAGCCTCTCCAATCAAAGGGCTTGTGACTACCTTGGTCGCTCGCTCGGCGGAGTCGACGAGCACTTGACCAGATTACAGCAACAAGAAGACTCCGGTGTTGCGCAACTGATCCAGATGCTTTGAATCGGAATCGACGATCAATCCGAAGCCGTCAGCGCGCTCCAACTCCTGAAGGTTCGGTCGTACCCCACAACGCGAGATTTGTGGGCCAACTTCGGCATTGCGCTGCGTCCCTATGAGCATACGAAAGGCTCTGGAGAACCCGTTCGCGTGGCTCTATGGCCTGTTGGTCCTCCATTGGGTTCTGTTCGTCAACTATGGGACTGTGGATTTCTACTCCTTCGATTGGTACGTGATCCATCAATGGTTGACCGCGGCCAAGCTCGGGTTAGCCACTCTGACGGTCCCCTACGAAGTTGATCTCTGGAGTGGCGTAGAGCCGTTCCATTCGTTGTTCGGGACACGGTACTTTGCGATGCCGTTCTTGATCGTGTCACCCCAGGTGCTGTTTCTTCGCCTGGTGTCCGTACAGGTTTTTGTGACCATCCAGCTAGTGCTGGCCGCGTCAGTCTGTTTTTACTCAATGATTCTGTGGAAGCGGCACCTTGGTCTTTCCAGTTTCAGCGCCGCCGCTCTCATCCTCATGTGGTCCCTCAACTCCGCTCTGGTTGCGAGAATGGGCGTCGGTCATATCCAACTCACGGGGTATTTCCTCATCCCCGCTTTCGTTTTTGGGGTGAAGACCTTGGTCGACGGTCTTTATCGGCCACGGACGCGAACAGACTCCGTCCGGTGTGCTCTTCTGCTCTCTTGCCTTCTTTTCGTTGTGCTGCTGCAAGGCAGTGTCCATACCGTGTATCAGATGAGTCTCATACTCGGTCTGGTTGCGATTGTGTTCACACGGTCTTTCAAATACGTGTGCCTGGCTTTGGGGGTATTCGCCCTTCTGGCTGCGTACTTCATCTTGCCCAATCTCCTTTATGGCGCGTATTCCCTTTCTCTAGAGGGCAGTGCCGACCCCCGGATAATCTTCGGCGGATACGGGACCGGGTTCGACGAGACTCTTCGGTCCGTTACAGGCATCGCGCTTCCGGAAGCCAGCCTCTCGGCCCTCACACTTGGCAATGTCGCGGTCGTCCTCCCGGTCGTTTTCTTTGAAGCGGCCGCCCATTTGATTCTGGCCCTTGTTTATCCGTTCTCAGCGTCATTCGATGGGTCATGGGAGTACTCAGTTTACGTAGGACCCATCGGTGCATTGTTGATGTTCGTGGGCTGGCATGGTTTCTTCAGCGGTGACACGGCTCCCGGACGACGACTCCTTGGTAGGTACCGAAGGGAGACACTCGTGAGTAGCCTGGTCTTCATCCTCTCTTTGTCCGTCACATCAGGATTGCTATGGCTCCTCGTGCACAAGTCCTTAGGCCTAAGCGCGATCGATCGGCTACCGACGCGTTTGCTCCTATATCCATTGTTCGTTGTTCTATTATGTGTTTCGGTGGGGCTCGATCGCGCTAGGGTTCGTGGTGGCTTTCTGAGTAAGCGCTGGATTCGGTGGGGCGCTCTATTCGGGCTCGGGTCTTCGTTGGCCATGAATTCCGCTCGCTGGTCGTTCAACAGCGTCTCGAAGATTTCGAAGATCGTAGAGGTGACCGCTAGGGAGGGGAAGCCTCCGATGGTCGCGAGGATTCTCAGTGTAAGTGACCCGAATTACGTAGACACCGTGAATCTTGGATTCACCGTAACATTGCTTACCTTGCTAGGAGTGGTTGTTGCCTTCCGGTTGCTGCGCCGGCCGACGGAACGTCGGGAGCTAGGGGCCCCCTCTGGCCTTTGAGACGGAGCATCGACAGAGTGAACCGCAGGACTTTCGGCCACGGTCGACAAAACGCACCCCTGTATCATCTCTGCATTCAACATTCGCTAGGTGATAGACGGTCGCGGTTTGGTGTGAAGGATGATGGGGCGCGCTTCAATGCGGATAGTGGAAGGCATCCGTCGCCAGCCAGTTCTATCGGAGTGGGTTCCAGATGAGTGCCGCTGAGCCCTCGGTGCGGGAAATGAGTGAGTATCTGGGCCGGTTGTATGAAAGCGGACAAGGACTCCTGACTAGGCAGAAGCGGTTGGTTTCGATCTACCGACCGTACTACTCACCGGTCGGAGAGCTGCTGCACCATGTGCGCGCGGGAGCACGAGTGTTGGAGATCGGCTGTGGTACAGGACCGATTCTCTTTCTTCTCAATCGATTCAGCGAGATCGCTGCGGGCCGCGGGCTCGACATCGATGGCGAAGCTATACGAATCGCGACGGCGACGAACGCCCACTCCAATCTCACTTTTGCGAGCGAAAGTTGCTACGCGTTGAACGCATCCGATGTCCAGGCCTACGATGTCATCCTCTGCTTCGATGTGCTCCACCACTTGCCAAATGCCGAGAAACCGAGGTTTCTCGAGCACGTGGTCAGCATTCTACGTCCCGGCGGTCGGATAATTCTAAAGGACTTGGATCGGCGACCATGGCGGAAAGCGTTGGCGAACCGAATTACCGACTACCTTTCAACCCGTTCGATGGTTTCGTACTGGAGCAGAGAGGAGGCCGTTTGTTTCCTCGAAGACCAGGGGCTTCGTGTTGTCGTCGATCGTCCCTGCGAAGACTGGGTCTGGAGCCACTTTATGGTCGTTGCAGAAAAGCGGGATTAGAATGGGAGATTATGACTGACTCCGCTGGCATTGCGAATCACCTTCTTCCTGTGCGATCCGCCCGAAAGGGGCTCGCGATTTCATGATCGCCCTAAAGCCCTACATCCAGATCGCCCGCCCAGATCATTGGATCAAGAACGTCTTCACGGTTCCGGGCGTTGTTCTCGCGCTCTACGCCGACCCCGACCTCGCGGTCATCGGCATAATTCCCCAATTGGCGCTCGCATTGATGGCGACCTGTCTGGCGGCGTCGAGCAACTATGTGATCAATGAGATCTTGGACGCCCCGTCGGATCGCCATCATCCTGTCAAGCGGACGCGACCCGTCGCCAGTGGGGCAATTCTTCTCCGTGTCGGCTACGTGGAATGGCTCCTGCTTGGGCTTGTATCCATCGGCGTAGCCACGCTTGTAGGAGCGGCTTTTGTCTGGTCGATTGTTGGCCTGCTCGTAATGGGACTGCTTTACAACGTTCCTCCGTTCCGACTCAAAGACGTGGCCTACGTCGATGTCCTTTCGGAGTCCGTAAACAACCCCATTCGGCTGGTTTTGGGCTGGTACGCCACGGGAACGGGCGACATGATCATGGCGTCGGCCCTACTCGCCTATTGGATGTTAGGTGCTTTTCTGATGGCTGTGAAGAGATACGCAGAGTACCGGCACATCGATTCACCTGAGGTCGCTGTGCAGTACCGCAAGTCCTTCGCCTACTACAACTCGGGTCGATTGCTCGTGAGCATCATCTACTACGCCACGGCGTTTGGCCTCTTCGCCGGCTTTTTCCTGGCCCGCTATCGGCTTGAGCTGATTCTGAGCGTTCCACTTATGGCAGGCTTCATGGCGTATTACCTGCACCTCGGGTTTAGGGACAACAGCCCAGTTCAGTATCCGGAAGGACTCTACCGTTACACTGGTTTCGTGGCTTATTCAGCCCTTTGTCTTGTGACGGTCCTGGGCCTGATGTTCGTCGAGATTCCCGCGGTGCACGTGCTCTTCGCGCCTAGTGCCCCTTAGTTGGCTTGGAGAGATGAGGTGGTGTTACTTGCTAACGGCGAGACATCGACAATGGGTCAGAGTTGGCTGCGGGCCTCCGTATTACGTCCCCAAATTGTGAAGTGACTTTGGGATCGCCGCGGGAGAGCCCGGAGATTCGCCTCGCCGTCTTCGATGTCGACGGCACCATGTACGATCAGTCCTCGCTTCGGGCACGGATGCTTGTGGAGTTATTGCTCTATCTGCTCCGTCATCCTCTGCGTCTCCGGGAGTTGGCTGTTGTTCGCGAGTACCGACGCGTGCACGAAAACTTCGGTCCCGGAATGGTTGAAGATCTGGAAGGCGCTTTGGTCCGTGAAGTTGGTCGGAATCTCTCCGAAGATCCCGAGGGCGTTCGCTTGATCGTCGACGAATGGCTGTTTCGTCGTCCAATGAAATACCTCCGGAATCGGTGCTTGCCCGAAGTCAAGGAGACCATCTTTGAACTGCGCCGGCGCGGCATTGCGGTTGCTGTGCTGTCCGATCATTATCCGGTTTCGAAACTGGAGGCAATGGGGCTCCACTTTGAAGACGCCTACTATGCCACCCGGGCGGATCTCAACTGTCTGAAGCCGAACCCAAGATTGTTGTTGAAGATTCTCTCCGACCATGATGTGGACCCGGCCGAGTGCGTCGTCATCGGCGATCGCGACGACCGTGACGGGGCCTTGGCACGGGCTGTTGGAGCCCGCTTTATTCTGTTTCCCGATCGTAGACTTGGTCGTACTCTGCTTGACGGAATTGACGCGCATCCTTCAATGGGCACCACGCAGTGACATCACACCCGCCCTCCAACTGCATGAGACGAGAACAGATCGAGTGTGTGCCCCTTGGGCAGTCCGGTTTTCGCTTCGCATTCGGGTCCACGGTGGTTTACGTCGATCCCTACCTCTCGGACAGCGTCGAGCATTCTGAAGGCCCCGAACTGGCCAGGCTCGTACCGATCTGGAAGCGTCCCAAAGAGATTGGGGATGCCGACTGGGTCCTGGTTACTCATAGCCACATCGACCATTGCGACATAGACACCCTCGTGCCTTTGTCCGAGGCTTCGGGGCGGTGTCGCTTTGTCGGGCCATCGGATGTCGCCGATATTCTCATTGGGGCTGGGATCGACCCGTCGAGAGTCGTACACGCGGGGCGAGATTGGATCGCGATGGCGGACGATCTCTTGGTCCATGCCGTACTGGCGGCGCACCCCACGATCGACCTCGATTCGGCGGGCAACTCCAGATACGTAGGCTACTGCCTAGAGTATCGCGGCCGCCGCATCTATCACTCCGGAGACACCCTCCTCAATTCAGAGGTGGTAGAGGCCGCAACCGCCTTCAAGCCCATAAGCGTAGCGATGATCCCGGTCAACGAACGCAACCATTACAGAGAGTCGCGCGGCATCATTGGGAACATGTCCGTGCGAGACGCCTTCCAGTTTGCCCTCGAACTCCAGGCCGATGCTTTGGTGCCGCTCCACTGGGACATGTTCGCCCCTAACTGCGTCCATCCCGATGAGATCGAAGGACACTACGATCGGACACGGCCTGGTTTTGAATTACTCCTTCGTCCGTCGCTAATCTAGTCGAGCACGGGATGAAGATCAGCATTGTTATCCGGACCTATTATGTATCGCCTCTCTCAGTACTGGGGCTCCTATAGGGGAGGCCGAAGGAACCGGAAGCTGTCGCGGGAGGTGAAGGAACGTTACTACTATCCGCGCTGAATCCCAGTGCCGTCGCGGTCGTAGGAAGAGTCGAGGACCGGCGGAGTGGCTGCTTCCTCCCCGATCGAGTCCTCCTCCGGATGATGGATAGTGGGGATTCACAACCATCCTAAGACGCAGGGTGTTTCCAAATACTGGAATGAGATGACTGATAGATTGGGCAGGACGGTGGCACTGCTGCCGATGAAGGAACACAGCGAGCGGGTGCCGGGAAAAAACTTCCGGGAATTCGAAGGGAAACCGCTCTTCCGGTGGATGCTCGACACCCTTCTTTCGATAGACCGCATTGATCAGGTTGTTATCAATACCGATGCGCGCCATCGTCTCGAAGAACTGGGTGTAGTCGAGGGGGAGCGGCTCATGATCCGTGATCGTGGGCCCGATATTTGCGGAGATTACGTGAGCATGAACCGGATTATCGACGACGATCTGGATACCGTTGTTGCGGACACTTACGTCATGTCGCACGCCACCAACCCACTCATTGGCCCGACTACCATTCAGAGAGCGTTATTTGAGTTTGATCAGGCGACAGCTGACGGTACCGCCGACTCCCTTTTCTCCGTCAATAAGTACCAGACCCGGTTCTATCGGGCAGACGGTTCGGCGGTCAATCACGATCCCGATGTCTTGCTGAGGACGCAGGACCTTGAGCCGTGGTTCGAGGAGAACTCGTGTCTCTACTTGTTCACTCGGGGGAGTTTCGCAGCCACAGGGGCTAGAATCGGCATGCGACCGATTCTTTTCGAAACTGGGAAGATCGAATCGATCGATATCGACAACCTTGAGATATGGGATCTGGCGGCTTTGGCTGCGAAGTACCAACGCAGGCGGGATGAGTCGTGAGGGTGCTTGTCACCTGTCCGCCGATGTTGGGCATGATCGAGGAATTCATTCCGATGGCCGCTGCCGATGGGATGGAGCTCGTGCCTGCGGAAGTCACTCAGACCTTGACAGAGGGAGAGCTGATCGCCCGGATCGGGGAGTACGATGGATGGATTATCGGGGACGATCCAGCCAGTCGGGCCGTGGTCGAGGCGGGTAGGGCTGGGCGCCTAAGGGCCGCCGTCAAGTGGGGTGTGGGGGTCGACAACGTCGACTTCGACGCGTTTCGTGAGTTCGGGATTCCGGTGACGAATACCCCCTTGATGTTCGGAGCGGAGGTCGCGGACGTTGCGGTAGCTTATGTCGTGGGCTTGGCCCGGCAACTCTTCTTCATCGACAGAGAGGTCCGTGCTCACGGCGCTTGGCCCAAGCCGACGGGCGTCAGCCTTTCCGGGAAGAACGTGGGCCTCATTGGTCTGGGCGATACAGGGTGTTCCATCGCAGAGCGTCTGATGGCGATGGAGATGACGATAACCGGATACGACCCAGCTGTGGCCGACGACGCCCAAGTCCCGTCGATCCGAAGGGCCGAATGGCCCCACGAACTTCCCAACATGGATTTCCTAGTCTTCGCCTGCGCACTCACGCCGGTTAGTAGAGGAATGCTCGACGCTGATGCGTTGAGTAGTTGCAGGCGGGGGGTCTTTGTAGTGAACGTGTCGCGCGGTCCGATCATTGACGAGTCTGCTCTTGCCGAGGCCTTGGAGTCGGGTAGGGTACGGGGTGCGGCGCTTGAGGTATTCGAAGAAGAACCACTGCCTGCGCTTTCCCCCCTTCGGGACTTCCCTCAGTGTGTGTTCGGTACGCACAATGGGTCGAATACCGAAGAGGCCGTTCGGCGTGCGAGTGCCGATGCTCTCGGGAATCTGAGGTCGTTCCTGAGTCAGGGCCGATGAAGGACTTGGACAGACCTGGCCCCTGGGCTCTGATCACCGGTGCAGAGGGCGGGATCGGACGCACGCTGGTCGATCGCTTCAAGGAAAGCGGGTTCCGTGTGATCGGCACCGATCTCGATGGTGGTTCGGGGCGGTCGGACGTTTTCATCCCGTTGGACCTTGTAAACCTCGTCCATCAGGCCGAGGCACAGAGAGAATTCCGCGCGCGAGTAAGAAAGATCGTGGGTGTAAGCGGATTGTCGGCATTGGTAAACAATGCTGCCGTCCAGATTCTGGGATCCGTTCGGGAGCTCGAGGTGACGGACCTTTCCAGGACGCTCGATATCAATGTGGTCGCAGCCTTCGTGTTGACCAAGGCTTTGCTGGACGACCTCATTCTCGGCACAGGAGCAGTTGTGAACGTCTCTAGCATTCACGCCCGGCTCACGAAGCCCGCTTTCGTAGCCTACGCGACCAGCAAGGCGGCTCTTTCCGGGCTGACCCGAGCTCTCGGTGTCGATGTGGGTGCGCAAGTGCGGGTCAATGCCATCGCGCCAGGGGCCGTTCAAACACCAATGCTATCCGCCGGATTCGAAGAGAACCCCGATGCTCAGAAGGTGTTGGCTGACCTCCATCCAGTTGGGAGGATCGGATCTGCCGACGAGGTGGCCGACCTCGCGCTTTTCCTGGTCTCCGACAAGGCGCGGTTCATCAACGGCTCCGTTCATGAGTTGGATGGGGGGATGGGTGCGCGACTTCATGACTCGAGATGATCGAGTACGGCACGGGGCCCGTATTGGTCACACACGTGGTTGGAGTTTGCCCTCATGAACCATCGCATCATACCCCGCCTCGACATCAAGGGGCCGAATCTCGTGAAGGGCATTCACCTGGAGGGTCTGAGGGTTCTCGGACGGCCTGAGTTCTTCGCTCAGTACTACTTCGAGCACGGTGCCGATGAGTTGATGTACCAGGACGTGGTGGCGAGCCTGTTCGGGCGCAACAGTCTTCAGGAGATAATATCGAGGACCGCCAGAGCCTCTTTCATCCCTCTGGCTGTTGGCGGCGGCCTCCGATCGATTGCAGACATAAGCGACGTGCTGCGGGCCGGCGCCGATAAGGTGAGTCTGAACACGGCGGCCGTTCGCCGGCCGGAGTTGGTTCGAGAGGCCGCCTTATCTTTCGGCTCTTCCACGATCATGGTTTCCATTGAGGCGAGCAAGGAGGATGGGTTATATCGTGCTTATGTCGACAATGGACGCGAACCAACGGGTGTCGAGGTGTTGGAGTGGGCGCAGCAGGCGGAAGACCTCGGCGCCGGAGAGATCCTGCTCACGTCGGTGGACCGCGAGGGCACCGGCACGGGCTTCGATCTGGAGTTGATATCGATGGTCGCACAGTCCGTATCCGTCCCAGTCATCGCGCACGGTGGAGCGGGGTCCGTTCAGGATTGCTTCGAGGCCCTCGAAATGGGCTTAGCCGACGCGATTTCAGTGGCCTCGATCCTGCACTACGACCTGATCCGAGAACGCGAGGTTTGGGAACACGACGATGCGGAAGGCAACGTGGTGTTCTTGAAGAGCGGAAGGTCGTTCAGCAAGATCCAGCCTGCGGGACTAGACGAGATCAAGACCTTCTTGAGCGAGAAGGGAGTGTCGTGCCGGCATGCCTAGAGTGGCGATTATCGATTGTGAGATAGGGAATCTCTTCAGCGTGAAGAATGTCTGTGAGTTCGTCGGTCTCGAAGCGAACATCACCCAAGACCACGAAGACTTGCTTCTCGCCGATGGCGTGATTCTCCCCGGTGTGGGTGCCTTCGGGGATGCAATAGGCAACCTTGAGCGGTTGGACTTCCTCTCCCCGATCAAGGACTACATCGCCTCCGGGAGGCCCTTTATGGGTATTTGCCTCGGAATGCAGTTGCTGTTCACGGAGAGCGAGGAATTCGGCCAGCACAAGGGCTTGGACGTTATTCCCGGGCAGATCGTGCGTTTTCCGAGTCAAAGAACGGGATCCAGGATCGTCAAGGTACCCCAGGTCTGTTGGAACCGGATTCATCCGAGCGAAGACGGCGGTCAGCCATGGGATGGGTGCCCTTTGGAAGACGTCGACCCCGGTGAGTATATGTATTTCGTCCACTCGTATTACTGCGTCCCGGATGACCCAAGCGTGACTTTGTGCCGGACGACCTACGGTGACACGACCTATTGTTCAGGATTGGTGAGATCCAACGTCTTCGCCACACAATTCCACCCCGAGAAGAGTGGATCCCAAGGGGTGAAGATCTATAAGGAATGGGCAGCCCGCCTCGCCGACGGGCGGCGCGAGTCCTAGGTGTGCCGGGGCCCCGATACCCGGGAACGTAGAGACTCAAAAGGCAGTTCCGGACTCCCGATCCACACCCCATCGAACGAGCGTCCCCGGGTAGTTCTGAGGTAATAGCCGAAGAACAATACCACTCGGCGGAAGTAATACCAGGGACCTATAAACAAATTAAGAACGGAACGGAGATCACGTTCCTTCAGCTTTGCTACGACGTAACTGGGAGTCAGGAACCGCCGTTCGTAGGAAAGCGGGAGAGGTATCAGTAGGGGCAACACGAGGGCATCCCACCAGCGTACCCGTCGATGAGGGTAGTCGTACCTCTCGAGTCGGGAGACCATCAGGTAGTTCAGGACATATCGATCGATCGCGCCGAGACGTTCACGCCAGTTGTTGTCGGTACGATCCGGGGTCCACCCGACCGGCTTGAGCGAGTCATCCGAGAGTCGATCACCGTACCAATGTAGTCCGCCCCAAGTCGACTCCAGCATCGACGGCCGGAAGGAGACCCCGAGCCAGTCCGCAATGGCCCGCATTGTGTCCTCCCGGAGCAGGTCTTCCAGGCGGACCGCGGCATATCGAACCGAGCGAAGCGCGCATGGCTCCGAATCCTCTAGGATGCGCTTGATGTAGACATAAAGATGCCGCTCATTGTCGTGGTCTTGACTGAATTTCCGCCAATTCTCGATGCCCGATACGAACGTTGCCCTGGGGTCGCGCGTTGTGACGAGTACGGAGGTGTCTGGGAAGTCCTGCAGAAACAGATCCAGCTCGTCGAGGCGATGCGCGTGGTGAAAGAGGATTCGCGTCGCCAGGAGGTCATGGGACAGGCACAAGTTGTATGCCCCGTATATCGCTAAGAGGAGGTTGCGCTTGGACGGCTCCTGTCCCGACATGAAACCAACGGCGTGGCGTCGAAAGGCGGAGGTGTCGAGTACCAAGGTTTGCGCCCGGTCTTCCCCCAAATGGTCCTTCCGCTCGACGAAGTCGTAACGAGAATTGAACCGGTGGATGAAGTGACCCACGAACTCGTCGAACAGGTCTGCCACCTCGAACGACTCGCTCGCTAGGCAAAGCGAGATCGGAGCAAACTCGACATAGAACTGGAGAATGCCGTTGAATGTGAGAACTTCCGGGTGCGAGTCCAGCAGGCTTTGTAGGAGGTCTGAACCAGTGCGGCCTGTCGTCACCAACGAGATAGGCCTGAGTGACTGAATATGTCGCATGCTGCGCCGATAGTCGCAAATCATACTTGGCCGCTAGACCTCCTCCTGGGCATCGCGTCCAATCCTCGGGTGGCCCTCCCGACAATCTGCGGTCATGCGTGCCAGCCGAGGCTCTCGCGCAGGTCACCAATACGGTGAGTCTGAATCAGATTCATACGGTTGCCCGACCGGGGGTAGCCGACAGAGGTGACCAACACCACATCCTCGTCGCTGAACTCCCCTCCCCGCCAAAGGCTCTCGAGGCACGCGGCGATATGGTCGGTGCTCGAGGTCGAGAACGGGATATCCACGTGGATCCCTCTGGTGCCGAACAGAAGGTTCAGACTGCGGGCCGTCGTGGCTTTGTTGCTGACCGCCAGGATGGGTTGTCGAGGGTGTGAGTTGGCAACCACACGGGCCGCGTAACCGGAGATAGTAATCGCGACGATCTTGGTGATGGGAAGAAGGTCACACAGCAATGCCACAGCCTCCCCCATGGCCTGCGGCACATGAAGTGGACGTACATCGTCAATAACGCCTTGCTGAACCGATCCCGCGGCCGCATCGGCGACAGTCCTCATGAGTTCGACGGTCTCTCGAGGAAAGCGACCGATGGCTGTTTCTCCCGACAACATCAACGCTGCAGCCCCGTCCAGGACGGCATTGGTGATATCGCTCACCTCCGCCTTGGTGGGAAACGGATTCTCGATCATCGAGTGGAGCATCTCAGTGGCTACGATTACAGGCTTGCCGTGCAGGCGGGCAGCCTTGAGGATCCGTTTTTGGAACAGCGCCACGCTCTCGAGGTTGGTCTCGACCGAGAGGTCTCCGCGGTCGATCATGATCGCATCGGAAGCGTCGATCACTTCGTCCAAGTTGTTCATGGCTCCAAGGTTCTCGACCTTGGACAGCACCCGCGGACCGTCCGGGCCCAGAGCGTTGCGGACGTCCTCGACCATCTGCGCTCCGTCGACAAAGCTGACGCCGACGAAGTCCACGCCTCGCGCTACAGCAAACTCTATCATCTCCAAGTCACGCTCGGTCATGGAGACACTCGGCAAATGCGCCGACGGGACGTTGATCCCCTTGGTACTCTTCAGGGTCCCAGCGACCTCTGCACGGCACACTATGTCGTTCCCCACAACTTCGGTAACGGAGAACCGTAGGGTGCCATCATCGGCGAGTACGGTGTCTCCCGCCTCGAGGTGTTCGTGTAGATCTGAACGGTTGACGGGTACCTTCTCGCTACCATCATGACCGGCCGACGTGGTAAGCGTGACGGCGTCGCCGACTCCGAACGTAGGCTCGTGGGCCAGCTGCGTGGTGCGGATCTTCCTTCCGGGGATATCGAGGAGTATCGGTACCCACGGAGCCGCCGATCGGATAAGGTCGATCGCCTCGGAGTGCCAGGACAGGTCTGAGTGAGACCCGTTTAGCCTCGCAACGTCCATTCCAGCGTCGAGGAGATGGCGCAAGGCCACGGCGTTGTTAGTAACCGGTCCGATGGTCGCAACGATCTTTACACGCCTCATTCGGCATCACCTTCAATAAACAGGGGGAGCCCCTTGATACTCTCCGCCACTTCGGGGCGTAGGAGTTCGGGGCGGATCTCAGCTCCATTACTTAGCATGTCACGAATATCAGACCCACTGATCTCTGTAATCGCCGGAGGGTCGGTCTCCACATGCGGGCAGGAGCGCTCCGTGACGATTCCGCCACAGGTACGGCAGTGGAAGGGTCCATGAAAACGGAGGATTTCGATTCCAAGCTGCCCGTCAAACTGACGAGTCAATTCGTGTGCATCATACTTTCCATAGTAGTTCCCGACCCCCGCGTGGTCGCGACCCACCACAAAGTGGGTGCACCCGTAGTTTCGCCGGATGATAGCGTGAAAAATAGCCTCACGGGGCCCAGCGTATCTCATCGCGGTCGAGAGGATACCGAGCACGACACGGTCTTGCGGAAGGAACTCCGCGATCATCGCATGATAGGCGGCCAAGATTACCCCGGGTTGGTAGTCGCCTCGTTTCTTGGCCCCAACCAAGGGTTGAATAAACAGTCCATCGCAATGTTCGAGAGCGAGACGTTGGAGATACTCGTGAGCCCGATGCGGTACGTTCCTCGTCTGGAAGCCGGCGACCGTCCTCAGGCCCCTTGATTCGAAATTGGCCCTTGTCTCCGACGGTGTAAGTTCGAACTCGGAGAATTCTAACTGGGCGCGTTCGAATAGTTGGACCGCTCCTCCAAGGAATACGTCACCCATGCGCATGAAGTGGCCGACACCCGGATGGGCCACTTCGTCGGTTCCAAAGACCTTCCGTGAGACATCCATCTTGTCGCATTTGTAGAGGCTCTCGGCGTCGAGTGCTCCGACCTCGCGGTCCTGGAAAACAAGGGTGACTCGACTCCCACAACGAATCCTGTCCGCTTGAGCCTGTGCGAGATCCAGGACTACTGGGAGGGGGAAGGGATCACCGTTCGGCAACCGCATCGTCTCCACGACGCTGAGAAACTCGTCCTCCATCATGAACCCCGATAGCGGAGCGAAGGCGCCGAGGGCGATCTTCTCCAACTCCAAATACTGTCGGCGATTGAGGTTGAGTACCGTCACCGTCAGCCGCCCTCAACGAGTGACGCGATCATCGGAATCTCCAGCGCCACTCGCCTCGCAAGCACCGCCGGCTCCTCGGGACGGTCGGCATCGACGATCAGGTCGGGGGCCGTGGGTTCCCAGGCAGGAATGTCCACCCCGACCACATCGGTTATCTCTCCTCGTCGTGCGGCCCGATACAATCCCTTGTTGTCTCTGGCCTCTACGGTCTTGACGGATGCCTTAACGTGGACCTCAAAGTAATTCGCAATGTGACTCCGGTTCCACTCCAGAAGATCTGCGTTGGCGTACACAAGGCAGACGATGACCACCAAGTCCTGCTCGGCGAGCAGTCGAGCGATTTTCTGCACCCGCGTCACTTGCACGATTCGGTCGGATTCCCGGTACCCTAGCCCGTCATGGAAAGCCTCCCGCACCGCGTCTCCGTCAAGCAAGACTAAGCCGGACCGGACAGGAGCAAGTAGATCGTGCAGCGCTCTAGCTAGTGTTGTCTTTCCCGATCCTGATAAGCCGGTCAGCCAGATTACCATGCTTCTCCCAGGGTTCCATTGATTACCTCAGGGTTCTTCACGTAGTATGCTCCGGTTCGTTCGCTGTATAAATGTCGCGGAGGGGTGGTCCAGCGTTCAGCAATCCTGATCACCGAACCGTTGGGTTGGGCCGGCATTTGCTTCGGGCCGCAAGGTAGTCAAATCAATTGGGGATCTCCATAGCTGAGGAATCACTGGGGTTATCGGACTGACATGAAGAGAACGTTTGTTATTGCAGAGGCAGGTGTGAACCACAATGGCTCTTTGGGGCAAGCAGAGCTTCTTGTCGACGTGGCGGCTGATGCGGGCGCCGACGCAGTGAAGTTCCAGAGCTTCAAGGCCGAGAACGTTGTTACCCCTCAGGCGTCCAAGGCCGCCTATCAGGTGGAAACGACTGGCGGCGGACAGAGCCAGCTTGAGATGCTCCAAGGGCTCGAACTGAGCATGCTCGACCACGAGAAGTTAGCGGCACATTGTAGTGATCGTGGGATCCAGTTTCTTTCCACCCCCTTCGACTTGCCGAGTGTGGATTTCTTGGGCCACGAGTTGGACATGCCCATGTTCAAGATCGCGTCTGGAGAGATCACCAACGCACCGATGATGATGAGGATAGCGTCGTTTGGACGGCCCATCATAATGTCCACCGGCATGAGCGACCTAGATGATATCCGGTCGGCCCTCGGAGTCGTCGCGCACGGGTTGACCGGTGCGCGGGAACAGCCGTCTGCCGATGCCTTTCGGCGCTCACTTGAATCGAAGGAGGGACGTGAATCACTGGAGGCACACGTTACATTGCTCCAGTGCACCACTGCCTATCCCACGCCCTTTGCAGACATCAATCTCCGTGCGATGGACCTTCTGGAGGCGACGTTTGGCCTTGCGGTGGGGCTTTCGGATCACTCGATCGGCACTTCGATCCCGATTGCCGCTGTAGCAAGAGGAGCACGGATAATTGAAAAGCACTTCACTCTAGACCGGAGCCTACCGGGCCCTGATCACCAAGCATCTCTGGAACCCGACGAGTTGGTTGCAATGGTTGATGGAATCCGGAGTGTAGAAAGCGCCCTTGGGGATGGGTCGAAAAGTCCCAGGACATCAGAGGTCGTTAACCAGGATGTTGCTCGCCGTAGTCTCGTTGCAGCGACGAGCATCAAGAAAGGCGACGTATTCGACGATGCCAACCTCACTACAAAACGACCCGGGACGGGTATCTCGTCCATTCTCTACTACGATTGGCTCGGAACAACGTCAGGGGCGGACTACCACGAGGGAGAGTTGATCCACTAATATGCCGCGTTCAATGAGCCACCACCTCGATTATTTTGAAGCGGTTAGTCAGGACTGTATGCCAAAGGCTGATTTTCACCTCCATACCAACTGGACGGATGGCGAGCATTCGGTCGAGGATATGTATTCCCGGGCTGTGGATTTGGGGCTGGAGTGCGTCCTTTTCAGTGAGCATGGTCGCGAGTCGAGTGTCGATTGGTTTCCCGCCTTCGCGGATGAGGTGAGGGCCCTAGAGAGGCGGAGTTGCACGGCTCTGGTCGGTCTCGAAACCAAAGTAGTCGACTTTGAGGGGAATCTTGATACTACCCAGGAGATCGTCCGAGAGTGCGATTTGGTGATGGCCAGTGTCCATCGCTTTCCCGCTGAACTCAACCCACGCGGAAATCCAGACAGGTTGTCCCCCGAGGAAGTGATCGAGACCGAGTTTCGATTGGCCCGGGCCGCGCTCGCCAACCCCGCGGTTGACATCCTAGGTCATCCATTCGGCATGTGCCTGAGACGGTTCGAAGTGACTCCGCCGGATTCTAGCTTCATGGCTCTCATCGAGGTGGCGGCCGAGTACCAGGTCGCCTTCGAGATCAATCCACATTATCACCAGGACCTCTGGAAGCTGATCAAGTGGTGCCAAGCTGCCGGTGCGCCGATCAGCCTGGGGTCCAATGCACACCACGTTGATGCTGTTGGTCGCGTCCTTGATCGGCTTAGAGCGGAAGTATCCGATGCAACCCCTTAGAGTGATGGTTACGGGTGCCGGGAGCGGTGTCGGACAGGGAGTGATCAAGGCCCTGCGATTGTCGGACTTGTCGCTAACGCTGATAGGGGCGGATATCGGACCGCTAAACGCAGGCCTCTTTCGGACGGATGAGTCCGTGTTGATTCCGCGGTTTGAGAAGGCTGGTGCCCTTGAAGAGATCATCGAGACGTTGAGGCGTGAACATATTTCGGTGCTTATGGTGGGTTCCGAGTTCGACCTCGAATTCCTATCGCGGAATAAGCATGTTATTGAGGCGGAGACCGCTACCTTCGTGGTCACGTCCCCACCAGAAACGATCGCGATCGCGGCCGACAAGTGGGCCACGACCAACTTTTTGAAAGAACATGGGCTGCCCCACGCCGAGGCTGTGGTGCCACATTCCTTGGAGGATGCCGAGCAGGTCGCCGCGGCTTGGGGTTATCCCGTGGTGCTCAAAGCCCGAAGGGGGACGTCAAGTCGACACGTCCATGTTGTTCGGGATGCTGGGGCGATGAGGGTCGTCTTCGAGACGGTTCCCGAACCTATGGTCCAACGGATGATCTCCATGCCTTCAGATGAGCTGGGGCAGGAGTACACGTGCAGTGTCTTCACCTGTCGCGACGGATCTGTGCTCGGTCCCTTTACGGCACGCCGCACACTACGCTCAGGCAGTTCTTGGGAGATTGAGGTCGCTCCGTTTCCTGAGCTGGACCCCTTGTTGATGGAGATCGGCCGAGTCCTCCCGACGCTGGGTTCATTGAATGTGCAGCTCATGGTGGGCCCCGCAGGACCAGTGCCATTTGAGTTCAACGCTCGCTTCTCCGGCACCACTGCAGTCCGTGCACATTACGGTTTCAACGAGCCGGAGATGGTCATTCGGAGCTACGTTTCGAGGGAGGAGGATCTCACGCCTGTGATCGGCAGAGGGATGGTGTTTCGATACCTTGAGGAGGTGTTCTTGGATGGTGCGACGGGGGATTCCCTCGCTGAGCCATTCCCGAGGGGGGTGGTCCGCAGTTGGTTCTAGAAACGATCGGACTAACCGGAGCGAGCGGGATGCTAGGTGGCCACCTCCTGTCCGAGTGTGCCCGGCTGGAGATTACGTGTCGTTGTGCATCGCGTTCCAGGCCGGTTGCTCTGCCCCGAGATTCCGAATGGGCACGTTGGGATCTTTGCGAAGAGATAAGCCAGGCGGCGCTGGACGATCTATTTTCCGGGGCACAGGCCATCGTGCACGCCGGAGCCGCCGTGCCTTCCGCGCGGGAGGCTCACACAACGGGCGCGCTATTCGATGCCAACGTAAGGTCCGCGTTGGTTTTGGGTGAGTGGACCCGGGCGCGCAGCCTTCCATTGGTCTTCATATCCGGCGCTATTGTATACGCCTCTCCCGACCGGGTGGGGATCAAGGAGAGCGACGAAGTGGGGCCTAGTGGATCCGCGGGGTTCTACGGATTCTCAAAGTACTTGGGGGAGCTGATCTTTCAGCAGTTCGCCCGGCAGGGGCTTCGCCTCTGTATACTGCGCCCATCCTCGATTTACGGATACGGTCTCGATCACACCAAGATGATCTCTAATTTTTTGAATGCCTCGATGAGGAATGAAGTCATCGAGCTAGTCCCACCGCTCGCTGACGCTGTCGATCTAGTGCACGCGAGTGACGTCGCCCGGGCCACGATTCAGGCGCTTGAACACGAAGCCGTCGGTGTGTACAACATCGCGAGTGGCCACATGTCGCAGGTGCGGGCGGTGGCAGAGACTTGCTTGGAGATCGCGGGGACGGGATCCATCCGGACTATCGGAGAATCCGACAGGTCCCCGACTCGACGGTTCGGACTCGATTGTTCAGCGGCTCGAGAGTCGTTTTCTTATTCACCACGCATGAGTTTGTCCCGCGGTCTGGCGGACATGAAGGCTGCTACTCAGTTGGCGGCTCGGACATGACGGTGCATCGTCACGTGAGCCTTGGGCAGGATATTCTCTTCCTCGACGGGCTCACCGGAACCGGGAAGACGATGATGGTCTCGATACTCGGTAGCTTCGATCGGGTGGAGCTGGTCAGGTTTGAACATTCATACGAATATCTGTTCATCTTGAGCTATCTCGAGTTGCTCGACGCCGAGAGCGCTAGCTCGCTCGCGTCGCTGTACGCCGACTTGGCCACGTACAACTCGCACATCGGTCGCGAAGTGAATCTACGCCCGAGCGATCTATCCGGGGCGTATGGGAATTCGAAGCTCTTGCTAACGTTGGCGCGGCTCTTCCGGAAGGACGGACCGTCGGTGGCGGTTGATATCGCTAGGAACCGCCCCATCCTAAATGTGCTCACACACCAAGCACTCGGTGTCTTGGGACCGGCTTTCGAGTCTCTGGGCAGGCGGTTGCGCGTGGTCGAGATGGTGCGCCATCCGCTCTTTCTTATTGAGCACTGGTATAGCTATGTCGATCGCTTCGGCAACGACGCGCTCGACTTTACGGTGTGGATCAAGAATCGTGAGGTGATGCCCTGGTTCGCGTACGGTTGGGAGGTTGAGTACCAGGAACTGAACAAGATGGATCGAGTCATATACTCGATTCATAGACTGACGGAAATGGCCGAGGCAACCGTGGCTCGTTTGCCCGCTGAGCGTCGAGATCAAGTCCTTCTGGTCCCCTTTGAGAAGTTCGTGCTTGATCCCGATCCGTTTTTGGCCCAGATCGCTCAGTTGATAGGAAGCAATAGAGGGCCAGGAACGTCGCGCGCCATGCGGCGGCAAAAAGTCCCCAGGACGGCAGTGCTCGCTGGACCTCGCAAACCGATCTACGAACGCTATGGATGGAAGTTCGGGAAAAGTGAGGTTTCTGCTTCAGATGAGCTTGAGAGGCGAATGGAGTTTGTGGAAAAAAGAGCGAGTCCGGAGGGATCCGCGATGTTGAGACTGGCATGCGACAAGTATGAAACTCGTTTCGGGAGGTGGTATGACGGCGATGCCTGAAGGACTCGAAGCCTACTATGGGCTGCCCAAAGAGGTCGTATTCTGTGCGTCCTGCGTCATGTCGAACCAGAAGCCCAACTCGACTGTGGAGTTCCAGCACACGATCGAATCGCAGAAAGAGACGATCCATATCGACGAAGATGGACTGTGTGACGCCTGCAGGGCCAACGCTGAAAAAGACGAAATCGATTGGGAAACTCGAGAGCGTGAGCTATTGAAGGTGCTCGATGAGCATCGGCGGACCGACGGGCATTACGACTGCCTCGTGCCCGGAAGTGGAGGGAAGGACAGTGCCTTTCAGGCGCATGTCCTGAAACATAAGTATGGTATGAACCCGCTGACTGTTACCTGGCCTCCCATCCTGTACACGGACTACGGGCACCGGAATTTCGAGAATTGGCTCGATGTAGGGGGGTTCGACAACGTGACGTATCGGCCGAATGGCCGGGTCATGAAGATCCTCACCCGACTGTCGATCGAGAACCTATTGCACCCGTTCCAGACCTTCATTCTGGGGCAGAAGCACATGGGTCCGAAGTTGGCGGCCAAGTTTGGCATTCCGCTCGTCTTCTATGGAGAAAACGAGGCGGAGTACGGTAACCCTATCGCCGACAACGCCACGTCTCTTCGTGATAAGTCATTCTTTACGATGGGGCACGTCGAAGACAGTTCCTTGGCCGGTGTATCGATCGGCGAGTTGCTGGATCGGTACGACATGCCTCTTGCCGACCTCATGACCTTCTTACCGGCTCACCATGATGAGTTGGCCGGGTCGGCAATCGAGGTACACTACCTGGGCTACTACCTGAGGTGGACTCCCCAGGAGGCATACTACTATGCCGTGGAGAACACTGGATTCCAGGCTAGGCCCTTCAGAACTCAGGGCACGTATAGCAAGTACAACAGCATCGACGACAAGATCGACGACCTGCATTACTATACGACGCATGTGAAATTCGGCATCGGGCGTGCGACCTACGATGCGTCACAGGAGATACGGAATAGACACATCACAAGGGAAGAGGGCCAAGCGCTGATCAAGAAGTTTGATGGTGAGTTCCCGGATCGGTACTTCGGAGAGGTCATGGAACACATCGGTCTAGATCCGGATCGATTCCACGAGCTCTGCGATCGCTTTCGATCGCCGCATCTCTGGGTAAAGGACGATGGCCAGTGGAGGTTGAGGCACACGGTCAATCGAGACGGAGTGGATGATTGACCGTTGAGCCGGGCTGCCCGTCAGGGCGATCGATTTTGTGATTCGGGGGAGGCACTGATGGCTTCTGAGCCCACCGTGTTACTCCGGACGCTGGTGCTGAAGAGGGTCAACCTTCTCCTTCGGGAGATGGAAGGACACTGCGCGGAGGAACTCGCTGGGTTCCCTCTGTTTTCTCAAAAGAAGCTATCCAGGCGAATAGCCCAAATACTATGACCCTGCTAATACGCTAATTGAGCTGAAATTGGACCATGAGTACCTAGACTTCGCCCAAGATAAAATGGAACTCGGTCAGTTTGTTTCGAAGATTTGTACGAACATGATAATTGCTTGACGATTGCCTTAGGAGTATGGGGGGGTACCTCGTGAAGGAAGACGACATTCGGAATACGGTAGCGTTCGACCGTTATCTGGAACTCGCAGCAGACGATGCGCAGCGGATATGCGAAGAGAACACTCTTGTGTTTGTAACGTGCCCAATTTGTGGGGGAGACCAGCGAGCAGACGAGTTACATCGAAGTGGCTTCACATATGTTGTGTGTGCTGGATGTGAGACCACATATGTTTCACCACGTCCCTCTCCCTCTGCACTTGAGAGGCTCTACGGCGATTCAGATTCCTCGCGCTATTGGGTGGAACACTTCTTTAAGCCAGTTGCAGAAGCGCGTCGTGAGTTGATTTTCCGCCCACGCGCGGAATTTGTTGTTCAAGAGTTTGGAGTGGACTTACAGGATGAGCGTATTGCAGATATTGGGGCAGGCTTCGGGTTATTCTTGGGAGAACTGCGCTCTATTTGGCCGAATGGATCGTTCACTGCGATTGAACCATCCCCGGAGATGGCGGGGATTTGCAGGGAAGCCGGGTTTGAAGTCATAGAATCCGTAGTGGAGGAGGTCGATGAGAGGTCAGGAGGGTTTGGCCTCGTGACATTATTTGAGCTTTTCGAGCATGTTTATGATCCATACAGCATGCTCAGGAGTATTTATGGCCTGCTTCAACCTGGGGGATATGTGCTCATGACCACGTTGAGTGGTCTTGGTTTTGATATCCAGACTCTATGGGAATCCTCTAAGAGCCTTTCTCCACCTCATCACCTGAACTTCGCAAATCCATTCACTGTTCATCAGGTTTTCGATAGAGCTGGCTTCGAAGTCGTGTCAGTGGAGACCCCAGGGCAGTTGGACTTAGATATAGTCATGAATTCCCTGACTAACGACTCTCTTTCCCGTTTTTGGGGGGTTGTAGATTCACGAGTGCCAGAGGAAGGTAAGGCGGAGTTTCAGGCCTGGCTCAAGAAATATCGGTTGAGCTCGCATTTAAGGGTGATTGCGCGGCGTCCTGCCCTCTCTGGTTCTTCAAGAGCAGCACCTAACTTTCATGATTGAATCATTCTTGAATTTGAGACTGAGATAGTAATTGTTGAGACTTGTGGACTGTTTTAAGTGGACATGGATTTCGGTTAGGGGCTTTTGTTACCGGCCTTTGCGGATGCAAAGAAGTCAGGTTAGGTCGTGAGCCACAGTTCTAGGACGATCACCTTAAACTAAGGATCTGGGAATGAGCCACATTGTGGGTGTCGTGCCCGCACGTATGGGATCGAGTCGATTCCCTGGGAAGCCCTTAATCTCGCTCAGAGGACTACCCATGGTGGAGCATGTACGGCGACGGGTGGCACTCTGCACAGATGTCGACACGGTAATTGTCGCTACGCCTGACGAAGAGATTAGGTCTGTAGTAGAGGACTTTGGTGGACAGGTGGCCATGACCTCGGATGACCATGAACGGGCTTCAGACCGGGTGGCTGAGTTGGCGACGAGATCGGAGGCGGACATCCTGATAATGGTGCAGGGTGACGAGCCGCTCATCACTCCTGATATGATAAGCCTCTCTCTGGAACCTTTTTCGGACCCCGCGGTGCAGTGCGTGAACCTGACAAAGGAGATCACCAGTCCGGAAGAGTTCGCCAATCCGAACGTGATCAAGATTGTGCGAGACGAGGATGGGAACGCTCTCTATCTCTCCCGTCAGCCGATCCCTTCCGGGGCAATCATGGTGCCTGGAGTGAAGGCCTGGAAGCAGGTATGTATTATTCCGTTCAGACGGGAAGCGGTGCTTAGATTCTCTGCATTGGAGCCCACTCCTGGTGAGATAGCCGAATCTGTGGATATGCTTCGATTCGTTGAGCACGGGATACCCGTCCACCTCGTCGAAACGGAAGAGGACTCGGCTGCGGTGGACGTCCCAGCGGATGTGGCGGTGGTGGAAGCCCTTCTTGCTGATGATCCATTTGTCTCCCACTACACAGACATCGGCTGATGAAGTGAATTAGTTATCAGATTTGTGGGAAGCCCTAGTGTCGCTATCCTATATTTTAGCCTGTATTGGTCGGTTTCTTCTATTAGTTCTGGGAGTGCCGGATTAACTGAGCCGATCCTGTCCACAGAGGGAGATCTGTGGAAATGCGACCTAATTGAACCCTGTTGCCGAGCTATTTGGTAACCTTCATGCCCACCTCACCGACTCCCGTCGATATAATGCCTGAAACATCCATCATCATTCGCACCTTCAATGAAGGTGAGTTTCTCGCGGATTTGCTTGATGGTATTCGTCGTCAGGACTATCAAGACCACGAGATCATTGTTGTCGATTCAGGGTCCTTCGACGGTACTGTGGAAATTGCGAAGAATTTTGCTGTCCGGCTGGTAGAAGTCGCAAGTCGGGATTTCACCTTCGGGTTTTCACTCAATCGGGGTATCGCGGTTTCCGAGGGCCGCTTCCTGGTTTTGGTTTCTGCGCACACGACACCGGTCGATTCAAGTTGGCTCGGGACACTCGTAGAGCCCTTGCGCGACAACAAGGTCGCCATGACCTATGGTCGGCAACTTGGGGAAGAGCGCTCAAAGTTTTCGGAGCGACAGGACCTGCGCAGGACGTTTGGTGAGCAGCGGCAGGTCATACAGCCCCCGAATTTCTTCGCAAACAACGCGAATTCAGCTGTGCGACGCGACCTATGGGAGGAACACCCTTTCGACGAGGTGCTTCCTGGCCTAGAGGATGCGGCATGGGCAAAACACTGGATGGATCATGACTACCAGGTGGTGTATGAGCCCGCCGCCGCCATTCACCATATCCACACCGAAACCTGGCCACAGGTTGAACACCGCTATTTCCGGGAAGCGGTAGCTGCGAGGAAGATTGGGTTGTCTGGTCCCAGCCATGTACCCATTGAGATAGCCAGACAGGCTCGATGGTTTGTCACTGATGTAGGCATCGCACTATTCAAAGAATTGAACCCAGGCCTGATACCCGAGATTGCCCGGTTTCGGTGGGCGAAGAGTCGTGGGACTGTTAGAGCGCTACTGGATAATTCGGAGGATCAGGTCGTTCTGGACCATCAAGGGTTCTTTTTCAATACCGATACAGAGGCTGTCGTTGTGTCCAGACCAGGGCACGCGGCACTACACAAGATCAAACTTCCAGCAATGAAACCTGGTGATGTCATCGTACGGGTAGATTTTGCGGGCGTAAGTGAGACTGATCTTAAGATTCTCAACGGATCTCTCGGCTATTTTGAATCTAGTGAATCCACCTATCCCATTATTCCGGGACATGAGATTTCAGGAACGGTGGTTCGAACTGGTCCAAATGTTAAGTCTGTCAATATTGGTGATCGGATTGTTATCGAGTGCATCCAAGGATGTGGAGTTTGTGCCGCCTGTGACCTTGGTGAGCCCATCAGATGCTCTGAGCGGAAGGAAATGGGCGTGTTGGGCTCTAATGGGGGGTATACCAGGCATCTGGTGGTGCCCGGAGCTCATGTCCACCTCATCCCCAATAACCTGGACTTGCATCGCGCCGTGCTGTGTGGGCCTCTTGCAGTTGCGGTTAAGGGGCAGAGGCGTCTCATGTCTATTCTGGGGCCCGGGCACCACCACGTTGGGATAATCGGAGCAGGTTCGTTAGGTCAGCTTCTAGCGTTGTTGCTCATATGGGACGGCCATGAGGTTTCTGTTGTTAATCATCGAGCAGGTCTCCGGGAGATAGCCCAGCGCACACTTCCGCAGAGCCAGATCTCGGATGATCTAAGCACACTCCTTCAGTGTGATGGAATCGCGGCGGTCTCAGGGCACCTGGAGACCATTGGATCCGTTTTAGCCTCGGGGGGATTAACACGAACCTTATTGATGCTCAGCTTAACACATGAAAAGGTATATTTTGATCCGGATAGCTTGCTGGCAAAGGATTTTTCTATTGTAAGTTCCTTGGGGAGTGGCCCTGCGGATTTCCGTAAAGCCCTCGAAGTTCTTCCGGATCTTCCCTTGGATGAGTTCCTTCGATCGACTTTTCCCCTTGAGGACTATGCCGAAGCCTGGAAGACCGAAGAGGAGGGAGAGACTCTGAAGGTGATACTGGATGTATCGGGCCGAGGTGGGTCAGGTTCTTCACGCCCATAGCATCCACTGCAGCCTAGGCAGGATTTAGTCCGTAAACCATTACTTCACAGCGTTTTACGGACTACTAACTACCTCGCTAATACTCATCCCCCACGATGACGATTTCACGAGCGAAGACCTAGCGCTCAGGATAAGCCTACCGAAGTGATTTCCAGAGCCTTCCTGACTTGATGTCTCTACAGGATACTCTGGGTTTACTTAGATTGTGATAGTCATTATCCGGGCAGTATCCTTTCCAGTGGCGGTAGGATGGGATCCGGAGGCTCTGGTACTCTTGGGCTGTGCCTATGTCGGTTGGTGTACAGCTTGGATACGAATCACGTTGCGGTTAGTCAGGGGCTGGATATGAAGAAGTGGTGGGTTGCTTTTGTCGACGCATTGCCGCGTCGGTTGGTGTTGCTCGATGTTGGCGCACGCGGTGGCCTACAGCGTCCGTGGTCGATGTTGCAGCGGGGTGTATATCAGATCCTGGTGGAACCAGATCCAGATGAGGCGGCAGAGTTAGAGGAATCGCTTAGATCAGAGGATGGTCAGGTCGTGCAGCATGCGTTGTGGAATGACCAAGTTCTGCTGCCACTTTATTTGACGGCTAACAGACGGTGCTCGTCCGTCTTCAGGCCAAATTTTCGGTTGCTGGATCAGTTTCCGGAGAGTGATCGTTTCAAGGTAGAAGGCCAAGTATCTCTGGAGACGAGACGGGTTGATGATTTGGTGGACAGCGGTCTGATGCGGCCACCAGATTTTGCGAAAATCGATACACAAGGAGCTGACCTTGCAGTCCTTAGCGGTGGCCGTCGTACGTTCTCCAAGGAGTTGGTTGGGCTAGAAGTCGAAGTTGAGTTTGCACGATTGTACGAGGGACAGCCGTTATTCACCGATATTGATAAGTTTGTGAGCAAGGAACTCGGTCTTGAGTTATGGGATATTCGCAAAACGTACTGGAAGTACCGAGGGGGGGAGGTGCTTGGTGGGCCTAAGGGTCGATTAGTACATGGAGATGCACTCTACTTCCGTCCAATTGACTCTCTGAAAACATGGTTCGATAGCTTAGGTCCAGATGCTGCGAGAGAAAAACTTGCCTTGCTCGTGATGTCTGCGTGTGCATACGGCTATGCGGATTTTGCTCTTGCCGCTGTCGAAGTTAGCCAAGCTGCTGATTTTCTCTCCTCTTCTGAAGTAGAAAGACTAAAGGGAGTGCTACATAAGTACGGTCGAGGCTTTAGGCCATTGGCCAATGGCCATGCCGCATTGTACATCGTGTTGGATACAGTCGCTCGCATCTTCAAGCCCTCGCATCACGGCTGGGCGAGCATTGGCCAGGATCTTGGGTCACGTCGGCGAGGCGCGTTCTGGACATAGCGTATGTAGCCTGCTCAGGAGAAATACTTGTACTTGTGGTAGTGGCACCTCCTCTTGAGTGCACGGGCCCGTTTCTCTTTGCGAATTCCGTGATCTTGTGATGCGCCGACTGGTCATCGTAGACAGTTTGACCGCGGATTGGCTGCCAGCGGCACAGGCTGTAGAAGGCGGTGGTGAATGGGATGTTCTCGTCCTCCGGCATGGTGCAGACTCTTTCCGTGATGCTTTCTCTCGAGAGCTTATGGAGCTGGGTCGTTGCCGCATACTTGCGATTGATCAATTCGCATCATCCGCAAACGATTCCGTCCGACAGCACGTACTTGAGTTCATTGCCACTTTGCCTGACCTCGACCTAGACGGAGTCACGCCACTGCAGCTATTGGGACCTGGATGGTGGCATCTTGGCATCACAGAAAAGAGTCCGTTTCGTAGTCTTCATATCGACAGACTGTACTGGATTGCCCTGAGCACAGGAGCGATTGCCTCCCATCCGTATGATGAAATCTGGCTCGCAACGGTGGACGCAGCTCTCACGGATGCGCTCGCCAACATCAGAAGCCAGGGTGGGGTGGTAGGGAAAGCTCTTAATTCTACTCGCCGAAGGCGCAGTAAATGCGGAGACTACATACGGTATTGGGGATGGGCAGGAATCCATGTGTTCCGCGCGCTCTCCGCGAGGCACGCAGCACGCAGGGCAGGTCTGCCACGGCGCCCAGTAAACATGAATCAATTCTGTAAGTTCTCGATGTACCCGCTCTTCTGGCGTGACCCATTTGGCGCAATGAAGGATCGTTTTTTTTCTGATGAAGAGCTTGATGATACCGTTGTCGCATGGATCACGGACCCCAGATCAGTGCGCAGGTGTTCTGATGCGATTGCTGCACTACCGGCTGGCCGCCGTCCTATCGCACTACAGTACTGGTTGCGAATCTCTGATATCACCCACCTGATTCGCCCAAGGCGCTTCCTGAGTCGCCGTGAGTTAGGAGAACGAAGTCGCGGGCGTATCCCGACACACCTACTTGGTGTGCCGGTTGGCTCTTTATGGGAGGACGAATTGCAGCGTGGGCTAATGGGTCCAGAGCAATTTCTGGGCGAGCTGCTGTTTCGCTCTCTTAGCCGGTTTATCGATGCAGTACCGCTGGATCATCTTGCATACCGGATAGAATTTCAACCGTGGGAGAATGCGCTGTTGGCGGCAATTTCTGGGCGAGCTAAGAGTATTGGATTCTTCCATTCTCCGTTTGGTGAGAATTATCTTCCGATGCAATTTGCACCGGATGAGATGGCAGCTTATGTCGCTCGCTCCCGTGGCTCGCTTGAGCGACCAGTGCCGGATACCATGCTCACCTGTAGTAACCTGGGCACGCGCTACCTTACCCATGAGGACTATCCTGCAGCACGGATTGCGCAATGTGGTCCGCAGCGATTTGGGGAACTCATCTCATTCCTGAACACCCGCGTTGGGCGTGCGGAATTACGTTGCCGACTGAATTTCCCAGCAGACGAGACCATTATCTTCATCGCTCTCGCAAATATGGAAGAAGAAACGGAAGCCATCTTTCATGCGGTCTCGAGTGTTGTGAGCTCACTTGACAACTGTCGTTTCATCATTAAGCCACACCCGAACCACCCGTCTGGAGACGCTCCAACCGTCAAGGCCCTTCGAGTTCTCGGAGAACGCGCAGTTTTATTGCCGCCGATCTCAAACATGTATGAATACTTAGCGGCTGCAGATCTACTGTTGACTGGAGGGTCGACGATCGCGTTCGAAGCAATGGCACTTGGTGTCTTTCCAATCGTCTACGAGCATCCTGGTAAGTTTGCGGCAACCTCGCTCGAGGCATTCGAAGATGGACTAATCGTGGTCAGAAGTACCGAGCAGTTTCAGGCGGCGCTAAATCTTGTCCTGAGTAGTGGGCCGGAGATTCAAAATTATCGTGCTGCATGGCCCCGGATCATTGAGGATGTCTTAGGGAATCTTAGTTTGCCGCTGCGGAAACAGCTCTTGGATTCTTTGCGGCAGCTTGGCGTCGTCCCCGGAAAAGCTGGTGGTGTCAATACGCCGATCCTCCGAGAAACGACGGTTGGGGATCATAGGGTATGACTGCTGACTATTGAGCAGAGTACTGTTTATTGGTGGAGGCACTGATGGTTTCTGAGCACACGGTCTCACTCCGGACGCTGGTGCTGAAGAGGGTCAACCTTCTCCTTCGGGAGATGGAAGGACACTGCGCGGAGGAACTCGCTGGGTTCCCTCTATTTTCCCAAAAGGAGCTATCCAGGCGAATAACCCAACTCATTCTGAAGGGTTACTACACGGACTTGATGAAGTGCAGTCCCAAGGAACCGTCGACATACGGATCGCACCTGCACCAAGTGAGTTTGGGGAGCAACCTGATCGTGAAGAACTCTGGAGAGACCCGGATAGCCGTACAGTGGAGGATCGTGCTTGCCAATTTCTTCAAATTCACCGCGGCCTCAACGTACCTCTTGGTCGTGTTCCTGGGGTCGCTTGTAGTGCGGCGACGCGGTCGCAGCACGGGTGTGGCCTCGACCATTATCGGACCGCGGCTCAAGTTGGTTGCTTTCATGGAAAAGGAGGATATCGGGCGAGAGTTCGCCCGGTTTTGCCGCGAGGGACCTCTACCGTTCCTGAACGAGGCCGAGCTGATCGTATGTCGCGAACAAGCCGATGCCACCGAGAACGAGCGTCTACTGTGTATATCTGAAAACCCGTGGGTTCATCTGCTGAAGACCAACGCTCCCTCGATCTCTGAGGTTATTCGGGTCCTTTACGACCAAGCAAGGTTGTTCCTCCTCTTCTCCCTGTACTGTCTCAGGTTTCCGGCATTCAGCTTCCTGCATCGTGACCTGGCGTTCTTCACGATCGTGTCGAGTCTGAGCAGACGAGGATTGATCAGGGATTACGTCATCTCCAATTCTGAGTACTACGATCAGGAGTTATGGCTGAACGAGTTCTCCGGAAAGTCTTTCTCGTCGAACATGGTTTGGTACTCATCTGGATTCGAATGGTACAAGTACAAAGGGGAGACCGAGTTCATTGACTCACCCGAGAACTGGTTCTTTTCGGTGGACCATCATTGGGTGTGGACTGCCCGCCAGAAGGCATGCCTGGAGAAGACTCCTCATGTCAGATCTGTAACCGCTGTCGGACCCATCATGTACTACCTCCCCGGCTCGGTCGAGCCGGAGCAAGAGGCGCACACCATCGCAATTTTCGACATGACTCCGCGGAAAGGGTGGCACTTTCGTCGGCGATTTGGTGATCATTTCCGCTACTACAATTCTGCTGAAACCGTTCGTTCGTTCATTGAGGATATTGTCGAGCAGATCGAGCTACTGGAAAGACGCATGAATACGACCATCCGCCTTGTGCTCAAGAGCAAGCGGACGTTCGAGCCTAAACACGATGTTGGCTACCTGACTTACATTCGCGAGCTGGAAGATGCAGGGAGGATCGAGCTTCTTCGCCCGCGGACCAACATTTTCGACCTAGCCAAGAAGTGCTCGGCCCTGGTCGTTCTGCCGTGGACATCACCGGGGGAGGTGGGGGCGCATGTATCTACGCCCACTCTGTACTACGACCCCACGAATAGCTTGGTGGAGCCCGTGTTCGACGATGAGTTCCTGCATTTCGCTCAGGACAAGACGGAACTAGGTCGGTTTGTAGCAGCCGCTCTCGGTACGGACGCGACCGCTGCGCCTTCAGTTCATCGTCGTCCGAATTAGGTGAAAGTGCTTCCCGAAAAGTCCGTCTCACCTGACTCAGGCCGGGGAAGCGAGCAGGAGTCCGCCATGATTGGGCTCTCCCAGACCTTTGTCAGGAATCGGAGGTTGGTGAGTACGCCTGCAAGGTGGCCCTTCATATCGACTTCGCACGAGGCGACGCCTCTCAGCGAGATGATCCTTCTGAGTTCGTCGAACAAGGGCGAACACTCGGCAATCCGTACGTGCTCCAACACCGCCTGTGCTCTTGGGATCGACTGCCTGCATCCGCGGAACGCGTGGTTTTGATCCCGCATACGGACACTAACTGGCTGTCGACAGCACAGAGGTTGTTGCGTCGCACCTATTTTCCTATGACCTTCGCCGCACGGATCTGAGTTCGATCAGGGGACCTGGCGACGTGCTTGTCGCGGGGCATCAAATCCTCCGGATGGGGCGAGATGGGACCGTGGAGTTCATGTGGAATGCGGGACCACTTCGTCCTCGCGAATTGGATTGAGGAACCAGCAAATTTGATAACTCGGGACCTCACTGATTTCGACGATCCGAATTCGCCTGCCATCGACCGATACGGTCACTACGTGGCTTAGTTCAGGCACCTCGCTAAGATCACGAGGTTGGACTATCGGACAGGCGAGATCAACTGGAGGTTCGGCGGCCGAAACGATCAGTTCGCGATCGAGGAGGACCGACTCGGAGGATTCAACGGGCAACACTCCGTGCGCGTTCTAGATAGTGGTAATCTGCGACTCTTCGACAATGGGCTGAGGCACGACCCACCTGAAACCCGGGCGGTGGAGTATCGCCTCGCCACCACCGCGATGAGAGCGACGTTGCTGCAGTTGCGCTCGATGTGGACGTTGGCAATGGCAAGCCAGGCTGGGCGTCACTGAAGGCGATTGAAGACGAGTTCGATCCATTGCCACCTACCTTCGCGCTATTCCGACTGAATGATCCGATATGAATTTCTAGATCGGGAGACTCTGAGTTGCTGGCGAAATCACCACCGGCGTGCCACAATCTGGACCGTGTGGCACAGGACGCGGGGATCTCTGACACAGGCCGAGTTCACGGATTCGCTGGCTGACTCGGTTATATTCCGCCGTGTTGTATAGGAAGCTCTTGACCCCCCGGAGAAGGGGAGGCGGGATTCACAAGCACATTTCCCCTGGTTCTGAAGAGGGGACAACTAGTCTTAGAGGCCCTTGTTCACTTTCCTGAAAAAAATAGTAAACAGCCATCTCACGCCTCGGTCCTTGTTCGAGAGAGTAATCAAGGATGAGCAGTTCGATGCACTGTTGGCGGTGTCAAAACGTCCAGCAACGCTGGGTGAGAAGATCACGCGCAAGCTGCGAAAACTAGTCTATTTTTGGCCTTCGATAGTCGATGCCGATTCCTGGGTGAAGGGTGGTAAGGGCAGCTATCGAGATCCGAATAACTTCATCTCCATGTGGCCCGGTGTCGACGACCTGATGCTGGACAAAGTCGTCGAAAGGGTGTCGTCAGCCGACGATCCGATTCTCGACTTGGGCTGCTGCTGCGGGCGACACTTGGAGTACCTACACGACAAGGGGCTAAGCAATCTCTCCGGCGTTGACGTGATGGAGCCGGCGCTTGAGCTCTTCAAGAAACTTCGTCCTGCGATTTATGAGAAAGTCACCACTCACCACGATTTTTTCCAACGGTTTTTGTCGAAGTGTGACGACAACAGGTATGATCTCCTGTACTCGAGTGGTGCAACGATCGAGTTGGTGCACCCATCGTTTGATATCGTTCGAAACATGTGTCGAGTGACTAAGAATCATATCGTCCTTGCGGTCTACGAAGACAAACACAACTACCCGAGGTTCTACGTCAGAGAGTTCGCCAAGCATGGATTTGTTCTTGTGGAGTCTTCTAGGCCCATAGAGAACACTTCGATAAGTCTGCTCGTGTTCCAAGACAGGAAGTTCAGAAAGAACGCAGGTCTAGTGTTGGAGTCCCACCAAACGGACGAGGAAGGCCGAGAAGCCTCCCCAGGTAGAGTTACGGCTAATTCGAAATCGTCGGAGTCTCTTTGGGAGAAGGTCCAGCGCAGGCTCACTCGGTTTAGGCATCATCCTAGAGGACGAGCCGTGTCCCTTGGGGATCGAAACGGAATCTCATTTCCCGAAGTCCGCTGAGGGCCGAGCGGAGGATTCAACGGGCAACACTCCGTGCGCGTTCTCGGTAATGGCAATCTGCTGCTCTTCGACAATGGGCTGAGGCACGACCCATCTGAAACCCGGGCGGTGGAGTATCGCCTCGACACCACCGCGATGACAGCGACGTTGCTGCAGTTGCGCTCGCTCTACGGCTACGAGCGGCCGTAGCTAGCCAGAGTGGATCCGGGTCCGGTGGGGTCAGGGTGGCAGATCCAAGGGAAGGCGGCGAACTTTCGACGAGATTTGCGTAAGCGTCGATGAGCAGGACTTGGACCGGGCCGGCGATAGGCTGCACCCGGATAGCGTGGGCCTAGCACTTCGAGAGTTCGTCAATGGGAATACCTAAAGTTCTGTCACTGATGTTCCACGGGGTTGTCGACGAAATCCCTGATTACGCGACCTTCTCCGGCACTAGGACATGCCTGCTCCGCCAGACGGATTTTGAGAGTATAATTCGCTGGTGCGTGCGCCGGCACCGAATCCTCCGCCTCAGTGAGCTGGAGGATTTCCTCACATCAAGCTCGACTGAAACGGCCGTTCTACTGACCTTCGATGATGGCTTGGCGTCGGCGGTTGATTCCGCCGCTCCGGTCCTCGCCGCATACGGAGTTTCTGCGGCAGTCTTCCTGACCACGCAGTGGACACAGTTGGGACGGACGCCTGCCATCTTCCTCCTCGAGCGTGAACTTTCGACGAGAGTGCCCAGAAGCGTCCGAATTCAGTCCGGAGACCAGGTGTTAGATCTAACACTCGGGTCACGTTCAGCGGTTGGCGCGGCCATGGAAGCCGTATGGTCCTTCCTGCTTTCTTCCGATACGGCTCCTCTGGTCCTGAAACCGGAACAGGTAGCCCTCGATGGCGAGCCATGGAACATGGAGGGTGTGGCCGAGTCACGTGACTTCTGGTTTCCCGCGACAATCGAGGAACTCAAGAAACGGGTCGACGAAGGAGTGTTCGAAATCGGTGCCCACGGAGTCAGGCACGAACCGTGGACGTCTCTCACTACAAGCCGGCTCAGTACCGAACTGGCCCAGTGCAGAGACGAGCTCGAGAGTGTGTTCCAGAGGCCCGTGCAAGCGTGCTCCTACCCCCATGGTCTTACGGATTCACGGGTCGCTGAGGAGACCGGCCAGGTCTTTCGGTGGGCATTCACGACTCAACGAGGTGACGGTCCCTTCTCGCTCAGCACTCCGCGAACGCTCCTGCCGCGGATCCACGTACCGAGCGAGCGGCCTTTCTGGGCGGGAGGTATCATCCGGCACCCTCTTGCAGCGGCAGCTCTCCGTCGGGCGGGGCTCTTGATCAATCGCCCATTCAAGCGTGCTAAGAGATCTCGCTTCCCTGCTCGGGCTGCCGATTCCTAGGGGGCCCCAGGACGGACTCGGAGTGTGCGATCGCGACTTGGGGATCGGCGACGGTGCCCAGACGACGCGGGGGTTGTTGGTGGTTCTCCACAATTCATAGAGAGGGCATAGAGATGTCGAACACGGCTCGCTGGAGCGCTGTGCCATTCAAGACTGAGGACCTTCCTGCAATTGGCCTCTTCTTCAAGAGGAATTACAAGGGGCATGGGTCTTACGGGTCAGTTGGTTTGTTCCAGTGGAAGATCATCGACAATGTTCACGCCCTCGGCGTTATCAACCTGGTGAAGGACGACGACACGATCGTTGCGACTACGTCGATAACACCCAAATCCCTCGTGCTAAACGGAGAGAGACGGCTTTGTGCCGAAATCGGCGACACATATACTGCGGCGTCCCACAGGCGACAGGGCATGTCCATCTTGGTGATCGACGAGGGCAGGAGATACGCAGTTTCCAGAGGCATGGACCTCGTGTATTCCACGCCCAATGATCAATCTCTGCCGGGCTTTGAAAGGAAGGCCAACTTCAAGCTCGTTCCCTCCGCCAATGTCAGGGTGCTGGTGATTCCGCTGGGTCTCAAAGCCAAGCTGGAACAGAGAGTGCATTGGGCCATAGCCAATATTCTGGACTCGATGTTCTACGTAGGCGCTCTCTTATTCCTCAAAGCCAGAAGCGCGCTCGTCGCAACTTCGGAATCGATCGAAGTCTCTGAGTTGAAAGAACTGCCGGACGACTGGGACAAGTTTGTTGCCCAAGCACAGGCTCAATATGATTTCATCCTATCACGAGACAGGCATTCGATGGCCTGGAGGTTCATTCAGAACCCAAACAAGTATATCGTGCTGGGGCTACGAAAGAAGGAGTCCCTGGTGGGATACGCCGTCTACCGATACTCCGTAGACGAGTCACGGAATGATCTTGTCATCGCGGATTATCTGACGCTACCTGGAGAGGAAGATTGTCTTCGATCCGTCCTAAAAGTGATACTAAACGCCGCTCTGAAGCATCGTGCTTCGAGCATTTCCTTATGGTGCGCGGAGAGCAGCGCGAACTTCAGAGTATTCAGGAGATTCGGATTTCTTGCGAGGTCTACGGTGAATCTCATATGTCATCAGAGCCCCGTGGCGGCCGAGGTCAACGCTTGTAGAAAGTGGCATTTCACGATGAGCGACACCGACAATATCTAGGTGTCGCCTGATCAACACCGAAGTTTCCTTTGAAGTCTCACTACTTAAGATCCCTCGAGAGTCCGATTCCGTCTGAACCATTACACACCGTCAAGTGCCTTACCGGTGAGCGCGGACTCGGGCGAGGAGGGAGCGGTTGAACAGGACTCACGGGCGGCACGGGAATACTGTGCGCAGCTTTTTACACCATTCGACTATGATGTGCTTTCCGAAATCTAACCGTGACGGATGCGCCCGATGAGGACTGACTACCGGCCTCGGACCTTCGGCAACGTCAACACCGGAGGTGGAGGCCTCTTCTCGTTCCTGGGGCTTGCTCTGATCATCGCCGTGTTTGTGAACACGTCCGTGGGTTATCTGCCCTCCTCCGTTGGCGGCCTGTCGTTCACCGCTCTGACGAGGAGACTCTTTTGGGTCATTCTCTTGCTCTCGATCTCCATCTCCGGAGCACTCGGTTACCGGACGGCGCTCGTGTCTGTCGCGTCAGCTTGTTCGATGGTGTTCTTCCGGGTGTTGACTACGATCAGCCCGTCAACGGTCTTCTTTCTCACATCGTATCGGCTGTGTTATTCCATGGTCATCGCCCTGGCCGCTGCTGTTCTCTACAGCCGTGCACCGGGGCTATACGACAAGTTCCTGAAGGTCGTTATCTATCCGAGTGTTCTGGTTCTTCTAGTCCAGGTGCTCGGCGTGTCTGAGGCGGTTCATTCATGGAATAGCTTGGGCACCGGCATCGTCGGCGGAGTCGGAGGTATACTCTCCCCGACCCTCTTGGTTGAGTCGGGTGACTTGACAGCCGACTATCGACAACTCAGACCCCCGGGCCTTTTCTATGCCAATTCGGTCTCGGCCGTATTCGTGATGTTTGCAATCGCGTTCCGGCTTAGCCAACCAATACGTAGAGTCACCTTCTACGACTTGTTGCTCGTATACGCGGTGCTGCTGATGATGGCGAAGATCGCGATTGTGTTCTTGGTCTTCGCAATGGCAGTGCGGTACCTCGTATCGAGGAACAGGCTCGAAGTGAGGGCGATACGGCGTCTAATGTTGGCGACCATGGGCTTGTTTCTCCTTCACGTCGTGCTTTTCCCCGGCGTTGTGGCAGTGATGCTGTCCAAGGAGCTTCTGTTCACGTCGGTCTGGTTCCGGCTTTCCGATCTTCTGACAAGCGTGGGTGTGGACCCTTCCGGAGTTCTGTCGGGCCTGGGCATCGTCACAGTGCCACTTCTGGGGCTCGAGGTGGCCGACCTCAACGCAATATCTCCATCGGAGATCGCAGGGCGTTTCTCCGGTATCCAGGTCCTCGTCGTGCTGACTCCCCTGCTGCTGTGGCTGTGGCTCCGCATTCGCCGAGTCACGGAAGACGCAATGACGGTAGAGCATGTGAGAAGAGGAGGTTTCCTCATCTTGGCCCTGGTATTCACGTTCTTCGCATCGCCGTTGCTCGGAACGCCGTTGATCGCCCTCTTGTTCGGGCCGGCTCTTGTGCCTCTCCTCCCTCCTAGTGTGGCCCGAACGAAGGCTCCTGAGATCCCAGATTCGGCATTCTCAGCCGTCGATCATGACCACTAGGTTGCAGACCAACAAACCGAGCGTTTCCGTCGTGATGGCCGTATACAACGGAGGAGAGTACCTACCTGTGGCCATCGAAAGTGTGCTCACGCAGAGTTTCGACTCGTTCGAGTTCATCATCATCGACGACTGTAGCGCGGACGGCACGCCGGACGTCATCCGGTCTTTTCGAGACTCCAGGATCGTCTACATCCGGAATGCTGAAAACCTCGGGCAGACGGAGTCGCTCAACGTTGGCCTCGCAGTCGCTCGGGGCGACTTCATCGCCCGGATTGATGCAGATGATGTTTGGCATGCGGGGAAGCTCGAGGAACAATACCGGTTCATGGTCGCCCGCCCCGATGTCGTAGTGTGCGGGACCTGGGCCGATAGGATCGATGCGACGGGTGATATCACAGGAATCTTCTCGCCCCCGACCGATCCACTCGACATCCGGTTTCGCATGCTGAGGGCATCGCCGGTTTGCCATGTGAGCGTTCTGATGAGGCGCGACGTCATTGTGGCGAGCGGCGGGTATCGATCTCGGTATCGATTCGCTGCCGACTATGACCTTTGGTCTCGCTTGCTTGGTGACGGACACTCGATAGTGAACCTTCCCGTCAAGCTGACACAGTTTCGAGAGATGCCCCAGACCTTCGGTACGGCGAACAAGATCGGTCCAGCCGGGGACGAGAGCGCCGAGATCATCCAGTCGAACGCCTCCAACCTTGCTCGGCTTGACCTGGGTCGAGGACAATGCCTGAGTATCGCGCTCCTCTTCTTCCCGGAAGCTGAACTTCCTCCCCGAACTCTGGCCGAGGCCTACGGGAACCTCGAGTTGATGGCCGATGCAACCTATCCCTCTCTACCGATGCGCGTCCGGATGGAGTTGCTCGCCGTACTCTTCTGGAGCGAGTTCAAGAGGGCGGCGCTCTTGAGGTCGAAAGGTGGTGGGTCCCAGTCTATTCGGAAGGAGCTGGGTGGGGTTCTGAAGGCGTTTCACCGACGCCCGGTGGCGTTGATCGTGGCGCTCGTAGCCGTCATTATGTCTGTTGGCGGAGCGGACACCGGGATGAGAGTCAAGTCTTGGGTGATGGGCTGCATCGGGCGGCTTGGAAATTCCGTTTCCCGACGGTGATCCATTTCCCCGTCAAGTTGAGCCCGCCTGTCGCTCCCGGCGGAGATGCACCTGGACCAAATCGAGAGACATGAGGATTACACGATGAGCAAAGTGTCGGCCGACGAGCGGTGGGACGAAGACGCTTATGCCGGATACATGGCGAGGATAGGAAGCGAGACGATTCCGGCATACGAACCCAGTGTCGGCGGAGCAGAGCTGGCTCTCCTGACCGATGTAGTGCAGCGCAACTGGCTGTCCGAAGGCAAGTACGTCCGCAAGTTCGAGGCTCTCCTTGCGGGTGCATCCGAACGCACACACGCGCTGGCCTTCTGTAATGCCACGGCTGCGCTGATCTCTGGCATGAAGGCGAGCGGCATTGGTCGGGGTGATGAGGTGATCGTGCCCAGCTTCACCCATTCTGCGGATCCGAACTCGGTCGGAGCGGTCGGAGCCGTGCCCGCGTTCGCGGATGTCGAGGAGGAGTCACTATGCCTTTCGGTAGAGACCATCGAGCGGGCTCGCACAGAGCGCACCAGAGCGATTCTCTTCGTGAGTCTCTATGGCAACGTCTCACGACTCGAGCATATTGTCGCGTATGCTCTAGAGCATTCGCTCCTTCTCATCAACGATTGCGCGCCGGCGCTATACGGCTCTTATCAAGGAAGGTCGATTGCGTCTTATGGGGATTTCTCCGTCCTGTCGTTCTTCGCGGATAAGACCATTACTACGGGAGAGGGTGGGATGCTGTTGTCCGACGACGCCGAGTTTGTCGAGGAGTGCGGCATCTACAAGCATGACGGTCGTCGAGAAAGGGGCCATGATCTGATCGAGCGTGTAGGCTACAACTTCCGCATGACGGAAATGCAGGCGGCGATCGGAGTAGCCCAACTCGGTCGCATTGACGAGTTTATCGCCCGCAAGCGGGCGAACCAAGAGGCCTATATGCAAGGTCTCGCTGACGTGCCCGAGGTAGCTGTCTTCCGATTCAACCCCGAGTCGGACCCTGTTCCTCACAGGACCCTGATCTTCGTTCCCGAGGCCGCTCCATTGATTGAACATATGACCTCACAGGGGATCGGGGTGAGGACGACCTTCATGCCGATGCACTCCCAGCCCTGCTATCAGACAGGAGAGGCGTTTCCCGTCACCGACAAGCTCCACTCTACCGGAGTCTGTCTCCCTTCGGCTCCGACGCTGACTGACTACCAAATCGACTTCATCTGCCATTCTATACGGAGCTTTTACGCCTCCAAGGGGACCACTTGATGCGGGTGCCAGCCACCATTCCTTTCTTCTCCGAAGAGGACATAGAGTTCATCACCGGACACTTCAAGGAGATTCTTCGGGGAGAGTCGTTTCTCTCGATGTATGTCTACGGCGAGGAATTTGAGACTCGCTTCGCCGAGTACGTCGGGACCCGGCACGCGGTCGCCTGTAACAGCGGGACCTCGGCGCTGGAATTGATCTTCCGCGCTCTCGGTGTTGAGGGCAGAGAGGTGATCGTTCCGTCCAACACCTTCCTCGCGACGGCCATTGCGGTTCGTAATGCTGGCGGCCTCCCCGTTTTCGCCGATTGTGGCGACGATATGTGCCTCGATCCGGATGACGTCAGTTCGAGAGTCACGGACAACACCGCGGCGATCACTCAGGTCCATATTGGCGGGATCGTCTCCGAGGGAATCAGACAGACCCAGCAGCTCTGTCTAGACCGCGGGATTCACCTTGTCGAGGACGCGGCTCAGGCGCACGGGTCGGTGCTCGACGGTAAAAAGGCTGGGAGCTTTGGCACGGCTGCGGGCTTCAGCTTCTTCTCCACGAAGGTGATGACGACCGGCGAGGGAGGGATGGTGACTACCGACGATCCTGATCTTGTGCGGCGCATGAAATCTGATCGCGAGTTTGGGAAAATCCAAAAAGGCGTGTACGTCAATCACCACGAGACGTTTGGGTATAACTGGCGGATGCCCGAGGTCTCGGCCTTGATGGGACTTCGGCAGCTGCTATCACTCGACTCGTTCATTGCCCGGCGACGCGAGATCGTTACCCGGTACGATGAGCAACTTCGGGACGCGGACGATGTGACGGTTGTTTGTCCGGATCGGCACGGGTCGTATAACGGTTTTAAGTATATGGTCCTCCTGAACGGCCACGATCGGGTCAAGGTCCACAGTGAGATGGGGGAGATGGGGGTTTCGTTGAGTGGGTACATCTATGAGATCCCACTTCACAAACTCCCCGTGTTCCCGGAATGGAACGAGCTCAGTTTGCCGACTACGGAGTTGATCTGTCGACAGCATATTTGCCTTCCTGTTTTCGTCGGAATGACGGATGAGCAGGTGGACCACGTGGTCGAGTCTTTGAAGGTGGTCCTCAACAACCCTGCGAACCGGCTTCCTATTTGACCTCCCACCTGGCCGCCACCAATGGCCGGCACCCATCGATGCGATCGAGTTCGGTGCATTCGATAAGGAGCCTTCATTGAAGGTCGTGATTCTGGCAGGCGGAAAGGGAAGCCGAATGGGCGAGTTGGTCAGCCACCTGCCCAAGCCCATGGTGCCGCTCGCCGGCAAGCCCATCATGGAGCACCAGATTGATCTAGCGAAGCGATATGGACTCGAGGACTTCCTGGTCCTAACAGGGTACAAGGCGGACGTTCTCGAGGCGCACTTTGGCGATGGGGACGCGTGGGGGGTGCGGATCACATACGTTCGCGATGACCACCCGCTCGGTACCGCTGGGGCGGTCAAGCGGCTCGAGCATCAGATCGAAGAACCCTTTTTTGTGTTCTATGGTGATGTCCTGATGGATGTGCACTTGCCTCGCTTGTCGGACTATCACCGGGCTCTAGGGGCGGCCGCCACGATCGCAGTACATCCCAACGACCATCCGTTCGATAGTGACCTGGTCGAGGTGGATTCCGAGGATCGCGTGCTCGCGATTCATAACAAGCCCCATGACACCGACATCCCTCGTCGCAACCTCGTTAGTGCTGCCCTCTATGTGTTATCGCCTGAAGTGTTCGAGCATATCGAAGAAGGGAGGCCGTCGGACTTCGGGCGTGATGTCTTTCCCCGGTTGATCGCCTCGGGGGAGGCGATCACTGCGTATCAGACGCGAGAGTATATCAAGGATGTCGGAACTGCCCGGAGGCTCAGCGAGGTCGAGAGCGATATGTTCGTTGGCAGGCCTTCCGCCTTCAACCACCAGCATCCTGTTTCTGCCATCTTCCTCGATCGGGACGGCGTGTTGAATTACCCCGTCGAGCCGCTTCGGTCTGCGGACGAACTTCGACTGTTGCCCGGCGTTGCGGTCGCCGTCGGGAAGATCAATCGCTCAGAGAGGTTGGCCGTCGTGACGACGAATCAACCACTTGTAGCCAAGGGCTTCGCTCTCGAGAAGGACTTGGAGTTGATTCACGGGAGAATGGAAGGTCTCCTTAGTGATGTCGGGGCCTACGTCGATCGAATCTACTATTGCCCCCATCATCCTGAATCGGGCCATCCCGGCGAGAGGCCAGAGTTGAAGATCCGGTGCTCGTGTAGAAAGCCTGGGACAGGGATGATCGACCGGGCCACCCGTGAGTTGAACATAGATCTCTCGGATTCCTTTGTCATCGGCGACCGAACCGTCGATGTCAAGGCGGGAATCGATGCGGGCATCGGAACGATTCTAGTACGGACTGGGTGTGCCGGGGAGGACGACACCTATCGCTGTGACCCGGACTTCATATTCCCCGCCCTTGGTGCTGCCGTCGATTTCCTGGAGAGTGATTATCCGGTGGTCATGACCCACGTCGAGCGGATCGTTTCAGACCTTGTTGGGGATCGAAGGGTTATCGCCATCGGTGGCCTTTCACGATCCGGGAAGACGATCTTGGCGGGAGCCACATCACTCTTCCTACGGCGACGCGGTGTCGAGGTCAAGCGCATGTGCTTGGACGATTGGCTGTTGGGTCTCCATGAGCGCACGCCAGAGATGACGGTAGCGGAACGATACTCGTACCCGGCGATCAACGACACTCTACGGAGAGTCATCGATGGGGAGTGCGTCGAGTTCGAACGTTACGACGCCGTCGCCAGGGAAGGGGAGGGAGGGACACGATCTCTCACCTTGGACGACGGCGAGATGCTAATCGTCGAGGGTGTCGTGAGCCTCGATCTTCCCGAAGTGAGGGACGTGGCTGCGTCTTGCATCTACACCGAGGTCGATGAGTCGGTGAGGCGGACTCGGATGCTCGACTTCTACCTCAGCAAGGGACTGTCCGAAAAGGAGATCGGAAGTCTGCAGGAACGCCGTCGGTGGGACGAGGAGCGCTTGGTCGTCGCGACAAAGAAATTTGCGGATTCTGTGGTCGACATCGGCAAGTTCCTATGATCGGGTCAATGACTCCGTTCCGCGTCAGCTTCGCAGGAGGGGGAAGCGATCTACGGGCGTTCTACAGAGAGAATCTAGGGCGTGTTGTGAGCACCACGATCGACAAGCACATGTACCTCTTCCTTCATCCGTCGTTCGACGAGAAGATCCAAGTTAAGTACTCCAAGACTGAGTTGGTGGATGAGATCGGAGACGTCGCCCATCCGATCGTGAGGGAAGCTCTCAGGATCTTCGGCCTCAGGGGGATCGACATCAGTTCTATCGCAGACATCCCGGCTGGTACTGGCCTGGGGTCGTCGAGTGCCTTTACCGTAGGTCTATTCAACGCCTTGTACGGATACATCGGCGAGGCCCGGTCTGTGCAGAGGCTGGCCGAGGACGCCTGTCGGCTTGAGGTGGACATTCTCAACGAACCAATCGGCCAGCAGGATCAGTATGCGTCTGCCTTCGGTGGCCTCAACACCATCACCTTTCTCGAGGACGATTCGGTACGTGTGGAGACGATCGAGATGCCGCCCGGGAAGCTCGAGGAGTTGGACGCCAATCTGCTCATGTTCTACACGGGGGGGCGGAGGGAAGCGCGTGTCATTCTTGAGGATCAGGCCACCAACATGACGGATCGGAAGAAACGCGCGAACTTGATCCAGATGACCGAGTTGGCGGGAGAGCTCGAGGTCAGCCTGAGGAAGGGGTACACGGACGACATGGGGCGGATCCTAGATGAGGGTTGGCGCCTGAAGAAAAGTCTCTCCTCGAAGATCAGCTGCGGCGATATTGACGATATCTATGATGTCGCGATCAGGAATGGAGCTCTCGGCGGGAAGCTGCTCGGGGCTGGGGGCGCGGGCTTCTTCCTCTTCTACTGCCAAGTGGAGAAGCAAGCGGGACTCCGAAGCGCTCTCGGCGGCCTACGAGAAATTACTTTCAGCTTCGATCCGCGTGGCACGCGTCTAATTCTGCCGAATGGTGCCTAACCGCACGGCCTGCCCACTGGTCCCCGACTTGCGACTGTCAGAGTCTATGAGCGGCCAACGACGCGTGACCCTTGCTCCCCCCCTGCTGCACGGTCTTCCTCGCCCGACTGGGCGTCGTCTCTGAACCGGACGCTCTGAAAGATCAACAGACTAATCTCCGTGTTCTCAATTGGACGGGCACCCTCCACCAGAACAAAGCCGTGCTTGGCGAATTCTCTAACGTAGAACCTCGGGTAATTGTGCCTGTTTTCGTAGGTGGTGAGCACAATGTGATTCTCTGTTACTCGGCACATGTGCCGAATGATGTCAAAGGACGGATGCACCAGTTCGATCGTGGCACCGCCGGAGTAGAGGAGGTCGTACCGGTTGTCACCGCACTTGGTTAAGAACCTCTGAAAGAAGTCGTGATGGATCGCCGTCCGTTCATATGCCGTAGGACTACGCTTACGGAATAGACGTAGGGCAGCGGACATGACATCGACACCGGATAGGTTGGTGAGTCCCCTTTCGTGGAGGTAGACCAAGTGCCGCCCGCAATTACATCCCAAGTCGAGGACCGGCGAGTCGACTGAAGACACACGCTCGATGATCTTCTCCAACAACAGATCGTCAACACCGGGCCACATGGGGATGAAGCTAGTCGGATCTCGGTAGCTACCTTTGGCCCCTTTCGCCCACGAGTCAGCCTCGACAAGTGAAGGCCAGAAGTACGATAGCCGACGAAATTTCCTCCGTATCCTTTCGCTGAGGGACACCGGATGCCCGGCGGAGGCCAACAACGCATCGAACTGTGCATTGTTGATGACCATGTTGAACAAGAACCGAGGCATGAAATGGCTGTTCAGCACCTTTTTCACGTAAATAGACACTAGTTCGCTTCTACTCGGTGGCCCGCTGTTTTCAGCTTGAGTCACCTCTAGGTCCACTTCACTTCTCCTGAGAGTAACGCTTGGTGCGGACGGTCCCGCGGGCCTATCCTCACACGCTGCTCAGCCCGAGCAGGCCATCGCAGAACTCTCTCTGCAAGCGCCCCGGTACTCTGGGGCAGCAGTGGGGTCCCAGCACCGCTACATCCCCCTATCCGCGGGTTCACGCCTCGGATTCGGCTGGAATACTGCGAAGGTATACCGCGAGCACATCGGAGAACCGGTTTTCGTTGCGTTCAGAGCTTGCGGCACGGAGCCTGCTTGTGTCCATGAAAGGCAAAGTGTCTCCCTCGGGTTTGCTGACTAGGTACTCTACGTCTGCATCAAAGAACTCCGCTACTAACGAAGCCGTTTCGGAGACCGACGGGTAGTCGATTCCGCCTAGGTTGTATAGACCCGGAGGGAGGGATAGGGCCTCCATGATGGATCGGGTGACCTCTTCGAGATAGATGTACTGCATCCTCCTTCTTCCCTCTCCCCAAACGGTCAACCGCTTCTCCTTGCGACACTCCTCGACCATATCGGCAAGTGCGTTCGGGTGCCTCTGGGCACCCTGCCCGAAGACGGAAGCAAGCCTGAAGACGACACTATTCCGGTGGTTTCTCAGAATGAACTGCTCGAAGAACAGCTTCGCCACACCGAAGTTGTGGACGGGGTGGGGCGCGGTCTCTTCGTTGACTCGCATCGTTGGATCGAGGCCGCCATAAACGTAGGTTGAGCTGAAGAAGAGGAGTCGAGTGTCGGGCGCGCGTTCAAGGTTGCCCAGTAGACTCAGCACTCCCTCAAAGTCCTCCTGGAATGAGCCCCTGAAGTCGTCTTGATAAGCGAGGGCCGAGTGTGTGCCGCCATGTATGACGGCAACGGGCGAGAGGTCCTTGAACAACGCGTTCGTCGTGTCGCGATCCGCGAGATCGAACTGCTGCGCCTCGGGCCCCTCTCTACCCCGCTTGTCGACTCCCACGAAGTCGATACGCGCGGATCGAAACTGCTTCGCAAGTTCGGTGCCGAGGTACCCGGCACTTCCAGTCAGGAGAATGGGCCCCTTCCTGGCATCGTCGAGCAGGTGATCGGGGAGATACGTCATCGGCCCTCGATGATCCGGGTGACCGCAGTTCGCACGGCTTGTGTCGACGTCATGGGAGGGGGCCAGCCAAGCGCCTCCAACTTCGACGGCTGATAACTGTAAAGTGGCACGTCACCCTTCCATCCCCGATCCCCACCGGTGTAGGCGATCCTCTGCCCATCACCCGCCAACTCCAACACGATCTCCGCGATTTCCGCCACAGTCGTCGTGTCGCGTGGGCCGATGTTGAAGATGTTCAGCCTATCGTCTGAGTGTGCTATGATGAACATGAAGGCTTCCACGATTTCGTGGACATACATGTACGGTTTGGTCTGCGTTCCGTCCCCCAACACCTCGAGTTCAGAGGTGTTCGATGTCAGTTTCTCCAGCAGGTCCAGTATGATACCGTGCGTGGACCGTTCTCCGACGATGTTCGAGAGCCGGCAGATCCAGGCTTGCATATCGTAGAGCCCGGAGAAGGCCATGATGAAGGCCTCAGCCGATAACTTGCTGGCTCCGTATAGTGATTCGGGTCTGACCGACGTGTGTTCGTGGAGGGCTTCATCGTGTTCACCGAAGATCGCCGGTGTGGACGTAAAGAAGAGCCGACGAATCCCGTGACGTCGCATACACTCCAAGACATTGTAGGTGGTCATGAAGGTCAATTGGAGGTCACGATCCGTCGATTTGGTGCCTTCTCGAATATCCGAATTCGCGGCGAGGTGAAAGACGATATCTGGGGTCTCCGACGAGAACAGCCGGTCCAGGCCGGGCAAATCCAGCAGGTCCAACTCCTCGAGCAGGAAGTCCGCATGCTCGGCGGCCTTCTGGAGATGTTCTCTTCTTCCGAGGACGAAGTTGTCGACGCAGACCACCCTGTAACCGGCCTCTAGTAGGCGGTCTACAAGGTGGCTTCCGATGAAACCGGCACCGCCGGTGACCAACGCCGTCAGTCTGGCCTTCACCCGTGGGCCGTTCTCAGTGGGAATCTGCGGTGTCATCAGGAGCCTATTGTGTGGGCCCTCGAGGCGATCTCCATATCGATGGCGGCGAGGAGCCAGATGTGATGAGTCATTTCGACGACGTTGTAGGATTGGCTGTCGACCCAGAGATTAATCTCCCCCGCCTTCCGGAGAGGATTATCGGCGTCGAAGCCGGAGAGGGTGATCACCGAGAGGCCCATGTTCCTGCCGACTTCGGCCGCCCGGAGAATGTTCGGTGAGAGACCACTTGAGCTGATCAGCACGAGAGCGTCACCATCATCAGCGTAAGCTTCGATGGCCTTGGCCAACCACTCCACGTAGCCGTAATCGTTTGCGAAGCAAGTAATAAGATCCGCTTCATTGAAGTTTATGGAGCGTAGCCCGACGGTTTTGGTGAGGTCCACGGAACAGTGGCTGGCGATCGCAGCGCTCCCTCCGTTTCCCGCGAATATAATTTTGTTACCTGCGGCGGCTGCGTCTGACCAAAGGCTCCTAATCTCGATGAGCCTCTCGTTAACGCTTGAAGTTGATATCGCCCGGTAAATATCATCGAAGTACGTTTTCAGCCAGGTGGAATCTATGGTCATGGCACTCGGTTTAAACTGAGGAAGGAAGTGGCCGGGCAAGCCCGACTCGGCGACAAGGTTGACGACGGTTTCCAAGCCACTCTACCGTCAAAGAGAAGCTCCGAGGGGGGATGTAATCGCTCTATTCGCGCCGGAAGATAGATGGAATGTCCACCGAGGGCGAGGTGCTTGACCCCGCGATCGTCGTACGGTGCCAGGGCCCGTACCAACGCCCTGTTGCTTTGTCTTGGTGCTAGATCTGGCGGGGCTCGGGGTACCGAGAGTATCGTGCCGACGATTAGGAATAGATCGCGATTCGGCGTTGGGGCTAACCACGGTTGAATATTTGTCTGATCTCCCAGGAGTTTCCTCCCCACACCAATTGGGGTGGGGTTGGGGTGCAGTTCGATAATCTCGCTCGGTTACTGAGTGCTTTCGGGCATCGCGTCACCGTGGTATCTCGCGCCAGTCGGGGAGCGCCCGAGTACGAGAGGTCGGTGGGCGGCTACGAGGTGTGGCGGGTGGGTATGCCGTTGTGGCGAAAGCGCATTATGGGGAGAACGCTCGACAGGATACTCCACGCAAGGTCCGTGGCGTCCAAGGTAAGGCGGCTCGATGACCAGCTCGCTTTTGATGTCATCGAGGCCCCCGAGGCAGGACTTGACGCAGAACGACTGGCCAAGGATCCACGGTTCGTCGACCGACTTGTAGTGTCGTGCCATGGGAGTAACAGACGAGGGCAGTCCGTGGCCGGCCCTCTCGCGCCGCTGCATTGGTTGGACTGGTGGTGGAGCCTAAGAAGAGAGGGAGCCTTACTTTCGAGAGTTCAGACGATCGTCGCGAACAGCAGGGCAACCAAAGAGGAGATCCTCAGGCACGGCGTACACCTTGACGGGATCGACGTGGTCCATCTCGGAATCAACCCAGACCGGTTCTGCCCTGGTGTCGGATCTAATCGCGAGACTCTTCACGTTGGATTCGTGGGACGGCTACAAGAGGACAAAGGGATAGACTTCGTTTGGCGGGTCGTGGAGCAGATGAGCTCTGATCGCCGCATACGATTCCATTTGAAAGGGGCGATGCATCCGGCGTCTCGGGCTGAGACCCTGCGAAGGCTGGATGAATTCCGTGACAGAGTTCAGTATCATCCACCCGATCGTTACGAGGAAATGCCCGATTTCTTCCGTTCCTTGGATGTCCTGCTTCTACCGTCGAGGTTTGAGAGTTTTGGGCTCGTCTACATCGAGGCAATGGCAACGGAACTCGTCGTTTTCGCGGGTAGGGGTGGTGCGGGGCCCGAGGTAATCTCGGACGGTGAAACGGGATTCCTGGTGGATCCGGACGGGAGGGTGGATGCCGTGGTCAACCAACTCCTGTCGCTGGCCTCGGACCGGTCCCTCTTGAGGCCGATGCGGATCCGGGCACGGGAGGCAGTGCTCCGACGCTTCACGGCTCGGCGCTCTGCCCTAAACAAGCTTGCGGTGTATCAGCGGATGTCGGGAAAGGGCCACGCATGAACGCACTCTCATTGACGCTGCTCACCGTGACGGCGTTCCTTGCCTCTGCGGTGGGGACAGGTGTGCTAAGACGATTCCTCACTGCCCGCCGGATCCTCGACTATCCCGGGACTCGCTCCAGTCACGAGGCACCGACGCCTCGGGGGGGAGGCCTGGCGATCTACGTTGTTCTCATGGCTGCCTGGGGGGGCATCGCTTTGACCGTGCCCTCCCGGCCTAGCGAGCTGGGGTGGATCATGGCCTGCTCTCTAGGGCTCGCGATCGTCTCCTGGATAGACGATCTGGTCGGTCTCCCGAAGCTGCCTCGACTCCTGTGTCAGATCGTGATCGCGGGTGCCGGAACCTACCTCCTCGACAGTCCACTGCCGGTGTTCCAAGGACTCGTTTCGCCGGCCCTAGACACCTTGGGGACGGTGTTTCTATGGGTTGGGTTCATAAACCTCTTCAACTTTACCGATGGCATAGACGGCAACGCGGGTACGAAAGCCACCGTCTTGGGTATCGGGGTGTTCCTTTTTTCGCTAAGTGGTGTGATTCCGGTATCTCTGGGTTACCTAGGAGTCACAGTGGCGGCAGTCGCAGCGGGGTTCTTGATTTGGAACTGGCATCCGGCTCGGATCTTCATGGGGGACGTCGGGAGCGTGACACTAGGCTTCGTTCTAGCCTGGCTACTGCTCCGGACGGCGGGTGAAGGCGAGTGGGCGCCAGCCGTTATTCTACCACTTATCTACGTCAGCGACACCGGCCTCACCTACCTATTGAAGATCCTCAGAGGGGAACGGTTTTGGAACTCACACCGTGACCACTATTATCAGCGCGCGGTGCGTGCGCGCGGTGTGACTCACGCCCACGTGGTGAAGATCGTCCTTTTCGGGGACGCTATCCTAGTCTTGATGGCGATGCTTGCTACGCAAGGAGTGATCTGGCCTTCCCTTCTTGGGGCGGGCGGAACCGCGGTTGCGGTCCTTGCCTACCTCGCCCTCGGGTTGGGGGACGGGACGGCACCTTGACTGCGCAGATGGTCTTGGTGGCGCCACTCACTCTCGAGTCCCGCGACAAGTACTGGAATTGTCTTTCAACAGTATTCAACCAAGTCGATCTACGGCACCTGCGGAGAGGGATGGACCGTTTACGGCCGGAGACCCGCTTCTTTGCAGTCGAGATCGAGGGGCGTTATGTAAGTGTGTTGTTCGTGACTCCGATGAGTTTAGCGGGGCAGCGGTTCGGTGGAATTGGTGGAGTCTGTACGAGAGCGGAGTGCCGTGGAATGGGATTCGGATCCATGGTTCTGGACAGCGCGACCCGCGAGACGTCTTCGGATTATCGGGGCCTTCTGTTGTGGACGCGCATCCCGGGTTATTTCGCGGGTTTCGGCTTCGTTGAGGTGCCGCAGCTATTTCGTCCAGCTGTCGGAGGCTCTATTCCCATGATCCTCGTTCATGACGAGAGTGCCCGGGCTGCCATCGAGGCCCTTAGCGAACTCCCCCGCGAGTACTTCTGAAGGAAAGGCCTTGGAGGGTCGATGACACCGAACTGGAAGGACATCCAACTGGACGACCCTTCGTCCTGGCCGAGTGAGAAGCGGATCGCCCTGCCCGATGCTCACGTTGACGATCGGGGAGCCATCCAACCCTTGGTGGATTTACCGATGAAGAATGCTTCTCTCATCATCTCGCGGACGGGGGCGCTACGATCAAATCACTATCACAAGACTGATTGGCACTTCATGTACGTGCTGACTGGTTCCTTTGACTATTACTACCGAGCCACCGGCACCGAGGCTATCCCCGAGGTGCTTCGCATCGTGGCAGGCGAGATGGTCTTCACTCCTCCGATGGAAGACCACGCCACGGTGTTTCTGGAGGATTGCGAGATGCTGGTGGTCAGCCGCAATCCTCGTGATCAGGAAAGCTACGAGGAAGACGTTGTGCGTGTACAACTCCTCGATCCTGCCCACTACCAAACCACATGACCGATTTCTACTTCAGGAACACGTGTAGACTTTGCGAGAATGACGACCTGCAACGTGTTCTGGAGTTGGCATCCACGCCGCCCGGGAACCGTGTTCTTCTGGAGACTGAACTGGAAGAGGCGATGCCGGTATATCCGCTCGAGCTCTATTTCTGCCGAAGTTGTACGCATGTTCAGCTGGGACACGTGGTCGATCCGAGGATTCTGTATCAGCGTCGCTACACCTATGTCTCGGGGACTTCTCCCGTCTTCGTGGCTCACCTGCGGGACTACGCGAATATGATTTTGGAGCGATTCATGCTCCAACACGGAGGGCTCGTCGCCGACATCGGGTCAAACGACGGCACGTGTCTTGGCTTCTTCAGGGAGAGTGGTTTCCAAGTGCTCGGCATCGATCCCGCCCGGGAGATCGCCCGTCGCGCCACAAAGCAGGGAATCGAAACGATCGCGGAGTTCTTCGGTCTGGAGCTGGCCCGCCGCCTACGGGCTGAACGCGGCGCCGCCCACCTGATAACCTCACACAATGCCTGTGCGCACATTGACGACCTCTCTGACGTACTCGCGGGGGTGGCTCATTGGCTGCACGACGACGGGCTGTTCGTCATGGAGGTAGGGTATTTCGTCGACGTGTACCTGAACGGGTGGTTCGACACGATCTATCACGAGCACCTGGACTATCACACGATCACTCCTCTCCCGGGCTTCTTCGCTCGGTTCGGCCTTGAGATTATCGGGGTGGACCGCACCTCCTCTCAGGGCGGTTCGATCCGAGTGATCGCCCAGAAACAGTCAGGACCACATGAGGCGGACGATTCGGTGGCGCAGCTGCTGGCGCTCGAACATGAGCTGTCCATGGATAAGCCCGCGACGTTTCTTTCTTTTGGAGACCATATCAACACGGTGCGTACCCGGTTGACTCAACTCCTGGAGGAACTGCGAGGGCAGGGAAAGTCCATTGCCGGATACGGGGCTCCGACGAAGGCTACGACCTTGCTGATGCATTTTGGGTTAGGGCGGGACGTTCTGGACTTCACCCTCGAAGACAACCCGATGAAACATGGGTGCTACATTCCCGGTGCGCTGGTTCCGATCGTACCTGCGTCGGAGTTGTATGATCGTGATCCCGATTACCTAGTGATCCTGGCCTGGAACTTCGCCGTCCCCATCATGGAAAAGCACGCCGAATTCCATCGAAGGGGCGGGCGGTTCATCCTACCGATGCCGGACCCAGTAGTTGTCCAGGATTTGGAGGCACACCTGAGATCGACCCGAAAGAAGGCCTACCCATGAAGATACGAGGAGAGTGTGTACTGGTCGTGGCGCCGCACCCCGACGACGAAATCCTCGGCGTCGGCGGGACCATCGCCAAGTTGGCCGACGACGGATGTGAAGTGACTGTCCTGACGGTGGCGGGTCACCTACCGCCACTCTATCCCGCTGGCGTCTACGAGAGAACGGTAGAAGAGGCTCGGAAAGCACACGAGATTGTGGGCGTGAGGAACGCCGTCTTCCTGGACATCCCGGCGACGATGATCGGGGATGTGCCCGTGCATGAGCTGAACGGACGCATACTCGATGTGGTGAAGGACGTTCAGCCGACGGTCGTCTTCTGCCCCTATCCGGATCGGCACGTCGATCACAGGCTCGTCTTCGACAGTGTCCTCGTGGCGACGAGGCCGGTGTCAGTGGGTGCCCAGATTCGGATCCTGGCGGCTTACGAGACGCTCTCAGAGACACACTGGAATGCCCCACACATCGAGCCGAACTTCACGCCCAACTGGGTCGTCGACATAACGGATTGCGTAGAGAGAAAAAGGGAAGCACTAATGAGCTATGCGAGTCAGGTGCAACCGTTTCCGGGACCGCGCAGCGTCGAAGCGGCGATGGCTCTCGCGACCCTTCGGGGCACCCAGGCTGGGTTCGCTTTCGGAGAGGGCTTACACCTGATTCGGATGTGGTCCTAGCCAGGCGGGGGCACAAGGGCCGGAGGCACCGTGTGGTGGCGTGCTTCGGCTACGCTCCAAGGCGGTCGAGGTAACCGGCACGAGTCTCGATCGCTTCTCTGTGGCGCTCCCTGATTGTCCCATCGAGCACGACCTCGGTGAACGCTACAAACATGGAGTGGAAGCTGTCGGCAGGGTCAATCCTGATCACTTCCACCCCACCACGTTTGTCTCGAAGGTACACACTGGGACGATACTCGTCGGCCTTCGAGAAGATGAAGTCGGTGAGGAGGGACCCGTGCTCGCCCCACACAGATAGGTGATTCCTGTAGGCCCTCTCGTATCCCCACTCGAGGTAGGCCCTCGTCGTCTGATCGGCGGTCGAGAGCAGGGCGAATCCCGAAATGTCGACGTCGCATCCGTTCTGCCCTTCGATGTTCGATGCGATCACGTCCAACGGCTGATCAACAAGTTCGAGCACCGCAGAGAGAGGGTAGGGTGCCAAATCGAGAAGAGCCCCTCCGCCGAGGACAGGGTCTAATCTGAAGCCGGGCTGCTCGAGTGGAGGCAGGCCGAACTGGCTTCTGATGCTCAACACGTGGCCGAAGGCCGGGTCTGAAACGATCCGTCGAACAGCCGAGAAATGAGGATGGTAGAGATACATGAGGCCTTCACACAGCGCGAGATCATTGTTGCGGGCCGTTCGGGATAGCTGCTGAGCCTCGGGAAGCGTCGCGCAGAGAGGCTTCTCGCACCAGAGGTGCTTCCCTGCTCTCAGGACCATCATTCCGTGAGGGGCGTGCAGTCCGGTCGGAGTCGACACGTAGACGGCGTCAAGATCACAGTCATTGAGCATCGCCGTGGGAGTCGGCCACGATTGGCATTCGTATCGGGCCGCCTCGTCGCGGGATACATTCTGGTCTCGAGTCGTTACTCCGGTGAGCAACGTACTCGGGCACCTTGCTATGGCCGGGAGGATTCGCCGCCGGGCGTGTCGCCCCAGCCCCCAGACACCAACTTTGACAGGTTGCGCCGATACGCCCATCGATCTCCCCGTGGAAAGCTGTTCGTCTACGCCTTAGACGCGGAAACGCCCGAAGAAGTATAGACGTCCATGATCGCACCGTACATGCAATCTCGGTTCAGATTCTCCCTAACGAACTTGGCCTCCGCCTCAACAACGTCATGTTCCGCTTGCAGCATCAATCGAGCGCTGTCGAGCTGACGAACGAATTCGGCGACATCGTTAGGCGGCGCCCCAAACACGGAGCGGAATCTCTCGTTCAGGTCGATCATGCCATTCGAGAGGAACTCTACTACGGGTGTGCTGCTCGCCAAGGCTTTGATCACCGCGAGTGGCAGGCCTTCGTATCGGGACGTCAGGGCGAATGTGTCGAACATGTAGTAGTAGGGCTCGACATCGTCGATATAGCCAGGTAGAAGGAACCGTGTTGAAAGCTCAAGGGTATCGATCAGCCCCTCAACTTCATTTCGCTCCTCGCCCTCACCGATCCAAATAAACTGGGAATCTGGGTTGATCTGTGCATACTCATGGGCGATCCTGACGAACATCTGCGGGTTCTTTTGATGGTCTAGGCGACCAATACTGCCGATGACATGGTCTTTGTCTCCAAACCCTAGCTGCTTGCGCAGCTCCCTACGGTGCGCGTGTCCATCCTCTGGGCTCAGGAAGTCGGCACCCGGATAGATCACGTGACTCTTCGACTCGGTGTGGGGATTGCCTCCCAGCTGCACGAAATCGAGCATGTCTTGCCGACTGACGAAGATGTACTCCGTGGTTAGCCTGTAGAAGGCACGCTCAAGCCTCAGGTATACCGCCCGGCCCAGCCCGCGAGCCCTAGAGAAACTCCATCCGTGCACATGAAAGATCACCCGCTCGATTCCCGCGAGCCTGCAAGCCAGCCGTCCTATAATCCCAGCTTTCGAACTATGGATGTGAACGATGGCCGGCATCTGCTTTCGCAGCCTAGTGGTGATCCACAGAAGCGAACGCAGATCGTTCAGTGGCGAAATGCGATGCCGGAGATAGGGGCAGACCTCTACCGGGATTTGCGCGGCGTATACTTGTTCCAGGATCCTATTGTTCTTGGCCGAGAAGCTCCTCTGTTCGTCGGACAGGCCCGTAAAGATCATCACCTCCTGGCCGGAGGCATGCATCCTTTGCGTGATATCGTAGAGAAGCTGGGTGGCACCCCCCATCGGGAGACGCGTGATGATATGTATTACCATGTGCTTAGGCTCGTAAGGGGATGCGCTGTTCTACGGTCGTCACTGGCCCATCCCGCGATTCGTTGCGGTCCAGGCCGAGACTTGCCAGTGCGTGAGGGCCGAATCCGATAATCAGTGCGATTCGCCGGAAATTCGATAGTACCTGGCTAGAGAGGGCGACAGTAGTCCGTCCCCAGAAGCGCACAATCTAGGAGCAGACGCACCCTCGTCAACACGCGCGTTCACACAGATACTCCATAGCAGGCGTGTATGAGGCCGCTCCCCACCCTAGCCATCTGGGTATGCCTGAGATTAGATTTTCGCTCTACCGAACAGCCCCAAATTCCGCGCTTGCCTTGGCTCAGGTTGAATAGGCTCCTCTGACCACGGCCACAAGTGAGCCCAATGCAGACCGTTTCCGTCATGGCCTTCACAGAATCTGACCTTCAGGACACTCGTAGCCGGCGTAGTGATCATGCGACGGGCTTTGAAATGATGAGTTCAATGGTGCCCCGATTGTTTCTTGAGGCCCTCATCGGTGGGGCCGTTCTCCTAGCCCTCGTACCATCCGCCTACGCTCAGGACGTCGTCCAACGCGAGATCCAGGAACGAACCGGCCAGCAGATCTCGCAAGAGGATGTCCTCGAACGGCTTGCTCAGTCGGGCCAGTCGCGTCGGCAGGTCAAGAGTCAACTCGCGGCTCTGGGTTATAACCCAGAGATTGCCGACCCATACTTCGATCGTTTGGATGGCGTCGGCGTCGGGTCACCGCTTCCTCAGGATTCTGACTTCCTCGCGGCCCTCGCGCAAATAGGACTATTCAACGAGCCTACCCCCGAGGCGCTCGTCAACGAGCCTACCTCCGAGGCGCTCGGAGATTCAGCCGCCCTGGGTCTGGTGTCCGACTCATCATCAGCACTCGGTGTGTTCGGTCAGGCGATCTTCTCTCGTGCCACGACTCAATTCCAGCCATTGGCCGCGGGCCCGGTGGATCCCAGCTACATGCTTGGCCCAGGCGACCAGATCCAGCTGATCCTGACTGGAGATGTCGAGCTTGCCTACCCCAATCTAGAGGTCACTCGTGAGGGGTTCATTGTGATCCCTGATGTGGGACAGGTGTTCGTGAATGGATTCATGCTCTCCGATCTGCGGGAGAGCTTATACAGAAGTCTCGCCGCGACCTACTCTGGAGTGCGTAGAGTTGACCCAACAACGGAATTTCACGTGTCGCTGGGCAGCCTCAGGACGAACCAAATCTTTTTGGTGGGCGAGGTCACGGTTCCCGGCGCTTACCAAGTAAGTGCGGTTGCCACTGTGTTCAACGGACTCTACAGTGCCGGCGGACCGGGAGAGAACGGTTCGATGCGGTCAGTCAGGATCCGGCGCGGGGGGAGCGTGCTGCGGGACGTCGACCTTTATGATTATATGATCAGAGGCGAAACATCCGCCGACGTCCGCCTGGAGAATGGCGATGTGTTGTTCGTTCCGTTCTCGGGTCCGAGGGTGTCGATCGCGGGCATGGTCCGGCGACCGGCCATCTACGAGGTTAAGGAGGATGAGGGCCTCAGGGATGTAATCGGATTTGCCGGGGGAGCTCTCGCGGAGGGCTACGTCCAGGGTATCCGAGTCGAACGCATTTTGCCGCATGGTGAGCGCACTCCCGAGCTTGAGCGCGTCCTGATCGACGTCGATCTAACCACCGTCGCCCTTGGACAGGACTTCGAGCTGATCGATGGCGACCGGGTGATCATTCCTGGTATCAGCGATCAACACTCCAATCAGGTGGAGATCGAAGGCCACGTCCGGAAACCGGGAGTCTTCGAATTGAGCCCGGGAATGCGGCTGAGCGCTCTCCTAGATCGCAGCGGGGGGCTGCTCCCCGATGCCTTCGAGGCCGTCGCCCACATCATTCACCTGGTGCCGGACGATAGTACTTACGTGCTTGAGCGGGTTTCACTGAGCGGAGTCGGCCAACCCGATGTCGATGTCCAACTCCAGGAGCTGGACCGGGTCGTAATCTACGGACGGTCCGCGCTTCGTACCCGTGCATTGGTCTCGATCAGGGGCGAAGTGAAGAACCCCGGGGTATTCCCGCTGTATGAGGGTATGAATGCTCAGGACCTCCTTCTGGCCGCAGATGGGTTTACGCGGAGGGCGGATCCTTACACTGCAGAGCTTGTGCGAAGAACCGGTGCCAGTCTCCTTACGGACACGATTGCCGTCACCCGGGATATCTCGTTCGGACGAACCGTGCCGTCGTCGCTCGACCTGATGGGCAACGGCGCCAATCCCGTGAGAGGTGGTAACGCTGCCCCGGCTGGGACGGTCCAGCTTCGGGATGGTGATCGTATCTTCGTCCGGAGACTCGAGGGCCTTCGTGAAGAAGGTGACGTTGATGTGTCCGGCGAGGTGCTCTATCCGGGGGCATACGCGTTTGAACTTCGGGGTGAGCGTGTATCCGAGTTGATAGACCGCGCGGGTGGTCTAGCTCCGGCGGCTTATCTGGCGGGGGCTCGGATCATGAGGGACGGTGTCCCCATGGCACTCGATCTTGAAGCCAGTCTTGAGCGTCCTGGCGGCGACGAGGACTTTTTGCTTTTTCCTGGCGATGAACTCGTGATTCCGTCGTATGATGGCACTGTCAGTGTTGTCGGTGCCGTCGAGTTTGTGGCGCGGGTCCAGTGGAGACCGGACATGGGGTTCGGCGATTACCTGAATGCGGCTGGTGGGTTGATCGAACAAGCGGATCGGGGCCGCGCGAGTATTCGGTACGCCAACGGCGAGGGAGGTCGGTCGCACCGCTTTCTCTTCTTCCGGTCGGATCCGGAGGTCAAACCGGGGAGCACGATCACCGTGCCGACGAAGCAAACAAACGAGGGGGGTGGCTTCGATGTAGACCAGTGGCTAACGAGGATACTTTCTCTCGCGACGGTCATGGTTGCGTTCACTAGGCTATAGGTCAAGTAATCCGTACGGCGTCCGGACCCTCATGCACGTAGCAGTCATAGGCACTGGATACGTCGGCCTCGTCGCCGGAGCCTGCCTAGCCGAAACCGGCAACGACGTAATCTGCGCCGACATCCTCGAAGAAAAAATCGCCCGCCTGAACGCTGGCGAAATCCCCATATACGAGCCAGGCCTTGAGCCCCTGGTAGCCCGCAATCTCCGCTCCGGTCGATTGACGTTCACCACCGACATACCGGCAGCGGTGAAGGCCTCCGACATCATTTTCATCGCTGTGGGCACCCCCCGCGACGAAGACGGCTCCGCCGACCTCCAACACGTCCTTGAGGCCGCACGCACCATCGGCCAATCCATGAACACCGAAAAGATCGTCATTGCCAAGAGCACCGTGCCGGTCGGCACCGCCGCCAAAGTACGCGAAGCCGTCGAAGCCGAGACCGACCACAAGGTCCACGTCTGCTCAAACCCTGAGTTCCTCAAGGAGGGCGCCGCCGTCGACGACTTCATGAAGCCCGATCGGGTGATAATCGGTGTCGACAGCGACTACGCCGCCGAGGTCATGCGCGACCTATATTCGCCCTTCGTCCGCACCGGCAACGCCGTCCTGATCATGGATATCGCCTCAGCCGAGATCACCAAGTACGCCGCCAATGCCATGCTGGCCACGCGTATCAGTTTCATGAACGCCGTGGCCGGGTTATGCGAGCGCACCGGCGCCGACGTGAACATGGTCCGTCAAGGAATCGGGAGTGACCAACGTATCGGCTCTCAATTCCTGTTCCCCGGCGTCGGGTACGGCGGATCGTGCTTTCCCAAGGACGTGAAGGCGCTTATCCGTACGATGGCAGAGTTAGGGGCCGATCCGTCGATCCTGCAGGCTGTCGACGACCTCAATGACCACCAAAAGGGGCTCTTGCTCGGCCTTGTAGTTGATCGGCTCGGTGAAGACCTGACCGGATTGACCATCGCCGTTTGGGGCTTGGCCTTCAAAGCCAATACAGACGACATGCGCGAGGCACCCAGCCTGGTCACCATCGAGGGACTTCTCGAACGTGGGGCGCGTGTCGTTGCCCACGATCCCGAGGCGATGACCGAAGCGGCCCGGCGGTTCGGCGACCGGATCGAGCTTCTGGACGACGCTTACGCGGTTCTCGAAGGAGCTACAGCCCTGGTCATTCACACCGAGTGGAACCCGTATCGCCGCCCGGGCTTCGATCGAATGAAGGCAGCCCTTGCCGAGCCTCGCATCTTCGACGGTCGCAACCTCTACGATCCCGCCGGGATGGCTCGCATGGGATTTGAGTACTATTCGGTCGGAAGGGCCGTCACAGGGGTCGCCGAAGGCTAAGTCCCATCCAGACATCGTTTCGTAATGGCCATCGTCTTACCTTGCTGGAGAGCAGGTGCACGGCACGGGCGTGGAGTCGGAGACTAGATGACCAAGAGCGAGTACCAGGAGCTGGCGGAGTTCATTGCCCTTCGCTTCGACGCTATCGACAGACGTTTCGATGGGGTAGACAACCACTTCGATGGAATAGACCAGCGCTTCGATTCCATGGACGAGCGTCTCAGACGGGTGGAGATCCTCGGAGAGGACACTCGTCAGCAAATCCAGATTGTGGCTGAAGGCGTGACCGGCAACAGCCGACAGCTCGACGCCTTTCGTGCAGAAGTGTCGGCCGAGTTCCAGGAGGTGGCGGATGAATTCAGGGATGTGCGCCAACTAATTCAGGGCTCCCATGGTGAGCTGGACCGGCGAGTAACCACACTAGAGAACCGATCGAAAACCTGACATGAAGCGCGTCCTGATCACCGGCGCTGCCGGCTTCCTCGGCTCACACCTCGCGGACCGCTTTCTCCTCGAGGGCTACCACGTCATCGGGGTCGACAGCCTGATCACCGGTTCTCCGGAAAACGTCGCGATTCTCCAGCAAAACGAACGCTTCTCGTTCATCCGCCACGACATCTCGACGCCCCTTTATATCAACGATGAGCTGGACGGAGTCCTCCACTTTGCCTCGCCCGCGAGCCCCGTGGATTACCTCGAACTCCCCATCCAGACCCTCAAGGTTGGTAGCCTGGGCACCCACAACATGCTGGGCCTATCCCTGGCGAAATCAGCCCGCTTTCTGCTCGCCTCGACCTCCGAAGTGTACGGGGACCCGGAAGTCCACCCCCAAACGGAGGACTACTGGGGCAACGTGAATCCAACAGGCATTCGCGGCGCCTACGACGAAGCCAAGCGCTTCGCGGAGGCGATGACGATGGCATACCATCGCTACCACGGGGTCGAGACGAGGATCGTGCGGATCTTCAACACTTACGGCCCTCGCATGCGACCGGCCGACGGCCGCGTGGTCTCCAACTTCATCGTCCAGGCCCTACGCGGTGAGCCCCTCACCATCTACGGCGACGGCTCCCAGACCCGTTCCTTCTGCTACGTCGAGGACGAGGTCGAGGGAATCCTCCGCCTGTTCCACTCGGATCGAACGGATCCGACCAACATCGGCAATCCCAACGAGTTCACGATCGCGGAGTTGGCGAAGCTGGTGCTGGAGGAGACGGGATCCGCGTCTGGGATCGAGTCGCATCCACTACCTCAGGACGACCCCAAGGTCCGGCAGCCGGACATCACAGTCGCGCGGGAGATACTCGGCTGGGAAGCCATCACCACACTTCACGAAGGGTTGAAGAAGACGATTCCGTACTTCAAGGCGCTTGTGGAGTCGGTGGACGCACGCGTGCGCACGCTGTCCGATTGACGTTGCGACCCCGGTCCGGAGACACCCGCGATGAGCGATGACGGAGCCCTGGCGCCAACGGGGTCCAGCTACCTAGTCACGGGCGGAGCCGGCTTTATCGGCTCCAACCTGGTGGCTGCACTGGTTGAGGGTGGGGCAAGGGTCAGGGTCCTGGACGACCTATCCACGGGTCGTCGGGAGAACCTCGACGGCCTTTGGGATCTTTTCGAGATGATGGAGGGCTCCATCACGGATCCGGCGACCTGTGCGTCGGCCTGTGACGGCATCGACTACGTCCTGCATGAGGCCGCAATTCCGTCGGTTCCACGCAGCGTGGCCGACCCGGAAGGCAGCCATGACACGTGCGCGACGGGTACCTTGAACATGCTAGTGGCCGCTCGAGATGCAGGGGTGAAGCGCTTCGTCTATGCGGCGTCCAGTTCCGCGTACGGAGACACACCCACGCTTCCGAAGGCGGAGAGTATGCCATCACAACCCCGGTCCCCGTACGCGGTGGCCAAACTTACGGGGGAGCACTACTGCCAGGCGTTCTGGGTGGTGTACGGGTTCGAGACGGTCGCCCTCCGCTACTTCAATATCTTTGGCCCCAGGCAGGACCCGGCCTCCCAGTACTCGGCCGTCATCCCGCTCTTCATAACCAAGGCCACCGCTGGCCAGCCCGCGACCATCGACGGTGATGGTGAACAGACCCGCGACTTCACCTACGTAGAGAACGCCGTCAACGCCAACCTCCTCGCGTGCACCGCACGGGCCGACACAGCAGTCGGCCAGGTGTTCAACGTCGGCTGCGGGGACCGCATCTCGATCAATCAGCTCTGGGATGCCATCCAAGAGACCATGGGGACGTCCCTGGACGTGATCCACGGGCCGGCAAGGGAGGGAGATGTTCGCGATTCTCTTGCCTCTCTGGAGCAAGCGCGGGCGGGGCTTGATTATGAGGTGACGGTACCGTTGAGCGAGGGCCTTCGGAGAACCGTGGATTGGTTGGCCGCGCACCCCTGATGAGCGACCCCGGCCTGGGACCAGGACCGGAGCCAGGGTGATTCCCTTAGACCACCCACCGGCACTCCGCGCTTGCGTCCCACACCGTCATTCCACCACCCCGTTCTTCCTTCACGAGGAGGCGACAGTCTTCCGCATCCATCACTCGTGTTGGAGACGCCAGGGGTGCCCACGATACTCCGTGCCGGACCATATCGGTTCTTCTTCTACAGCAACGAGGGAACCGAGGCACCCCATGTGCATGTAGAAAGAGAAGATCGTGTGGCCAAGATATGGCTCAGGCCGGTCAGGGTGTGCCGGTCCGGGGGGCTCCCGCCGCACGAGCTCCGCAGGATCAAGACGATTGTGTGGGTGAACCGAGAGGACCTACTCCGTGAGTGGAAGGCGTTCTTCGATGTCCCGTTCTAAGCCCATCGCGGCGAACGTAAAGGTGCTGGATCATGAGATCGTGGTGGATCTCGCCGATGGCCGTGTGATCTCGGCCCCGCTTTCGTGGTTTCCTCGGTTGTCTAATGCCACCGCAAGGCAGCGCGCCGAGTGGAGCCTGATTGGCCAGGGGGAGGGCATCCGGTGGCCCGAGCTCGATGAGGACCTCAGTGTCGAGGGGCTGCTCCGTGGGGCTCCCGCCCCCCGAGCCAAGGTCTGACGCGACGGCCCCGGACCCCGGCCCGAATTTTGCAGTACATTCCTGCATGATGATGAGACCAGACTCGTTAGCTGTCCCGGCCCGCCGCGCCGCGCCGCTCGCCCTCCTAGTCCTCCTAACCGCCTGCTTCTCCAACGCCGGCGAAGAGACCTCCGTCCTGCGAGGCGACGAGGCCGCCGCCCGCGGCGACCTTGAGGCTGCCCTCGCCGAGTACCGCCTCGCCGCAGACCAGGGTGACGACGACGCCCCCAAGCTTGCCCGCGTCGCCCACACCTACGCCCAAATGGGCCGAATAGATGAAGCAGGTAACTTCTATCACCAAGCCGTCGATCTGGAGCCCGGCTTCGCCGACCAAGCGGTCTCCGACATGGTGCTGCTTGCCAGGGCGGCCCAGGGTCGCGATGACTTCTTCGGCCTGGCCTCTGCCATGGAAACGGCCATGTCGTTCCGTCCCGGAATCACTATCCAGGCCATGGCGCTTCCCCTCGCTCGTCACTACTTCCGAGCCGGCGAATACGCGACGGCGTTGCCCTACTACCAAGAAACCATCTCGGGCATGGAGGCAGACACGGTGCCCGAGGTGCTGTTCGAAGCAGCCTCCGCCTATGACGAGGTCGGCGACTGCCGCCGGGCGCTCCTCCACTACGAGCAGCACCGCCGCATGATCCGCCGCTGGCAACGCGGCGAGGTGGACTGGAAGATCGGCAGTTGTTCGCTCCGGCTCGCCCAGGACCTTCGCCTCGGGAACGAAGACGAAGAGGCCCTACTTCACATCGAGCGCACGATCGCCTTGGGAGAGCCGCGGAGCCTTCAGGCAGTCGCGTATTTCGAGATGGGCGAGAGTCTGTCGGACTTGGGCCGCTGCGAAGATGCCATGGATGCGTTCCTCCAGGTGCGTCGGGTGGATCAGACCGGAGCCAGCCCGTTGGTCGATCGAGCCCAGTGGCGCTACGACGAACTCCGCTTCGTCGGTCCGTCGGGCGGAGCCCTCGGAGTAAGCTGCTGAAGCGGTCCATCGACTGATTTTCCTCGCGTTACGCCAGATTCGGCGGATAGTGCCAAAGAGGTGTTCGACCCCCCCACGGCCCGTGAGTGACCCAACTACGTGACCACTAAGAAAAAGAAGAGGCGGAAGCCTCTCGAGTATCAGCGTCCGGAAATGGGGCCTGGCTCAGAGTCGACCCAGGCGTCCCTTCGTCGGGTCATGGCTCAGGGTGTGGCTGGCCTGGGAAAGCGACGACTTCGAGGCCGCCTACAAGCAATTCCGCGACATTCTCGACAGACATCCTGAATTCGCCGATGTGCACAACAAGGCTGGTCTCTGCTTGGCGATGATGGGCGAAATTGACCGAGCCCTCGATCAGTTCGATGAAGCGCTCAGCCTCAATGCCACGTACGCCGAAGCGCATCTCAATCGGGCCATTGTCCTGAACGACCTGGGTCGTTTCGAGGAGGCGTCCGAGTCGTTCCATTAGGCCAGCCAGCTGGATACGAAGGACTCCACCGAGTTTCCATCCGATCTCGGAAATCAATTGGCCGATTCGCAAGCGCGCAGCGGCGATCTCTATCTGGACCTAGACCGCCCCGACGACGCGCGAGACCATCTCGGGGCGAGCCCCCGGTTCCTCGACGCACGTATGAGACTCGGGGCGCTGCTGCACCGATTGGGTGATCTGGCCGGGGCCCGAAAAGAGTGGATGCTCTGTGCGGAAGAGGATCCCGAAGACCGTCGCGTTCAGGCCTATCTGGCGGCGTTGGACTCCTAGATTTCACCCATTGCCAAGCGCCGGGCATCCGGCGAGCATTGTGGCTGTTCTGAAACGAACCTGACCTTGGCACCGGTGTACATCCCGGGTATGAAAACAGACGTCCGACCCCTGCTGGCCTTCGCGGCCTCTAGCCTCTTCGTCTTTGCTTGTGGCGGAAGCCTACCGTATCCGGGCCTGACCGCCACTGAGATCTACAACATCGGAGTACAGGCGATGGAGGAAGAGCGGTGGGACGCCGCGGTCCACGCGTTCCAGGCCATGGTGTTGACTTCGGGCTTCGAGTCCGCCTCCGAGGCCCGCCTTCGTCTCGCTCAATCCGAGTTCGAACGGGAGAACTACATCGAGGCGCGCGCTGAATATCAGCGCGCGCTGGACCGCTTTCCGACGGACACTACAGCCGCTCACGCGTCCTTAGGGATCTGCCGTTCCTTGGCCGAGTTGTCGCCTACGCCGCACCGTGACCAGGGCTTTACCCGACAGGCGCGCACGAACTGCCGCCAGGTCGCCGCAGACTATGCGGGAACGGTGGTCGGGTTGAGAGCCTCCGAGATTGCGGCGGATATGTTCGACAAACTCGCCGAGCAGGATTACAACACCGGACTCCACTACTGGAAGAGGAAGCTCCCTGATTCGGCACTCCTCTATTTTGAGGCGGTCGAGAACACGTATCCCGAGTCGATTTGGGCCCCATGGGCACTGATCAAGAAGATCGAGGTCTTCCAGGACATCGGGTACACTCAGGACGCCGAGGAGACACGGGAGAAGTTGCTGGAGTTGTATCCCGACTCCGAGCCCGCAAAGCTGCTCGAAGATGGAGCCAACTAACTCCGAACGACGGCGCTGTCTCGGAGTGTTCGGGGGCACGTTCGATCCCCCTCATGTGGGCCACGCCGTCATCGCCCGGGAGTTGGTTGCTCAGGGCGACCTCGATACGTTGGTTTGGATGCCCGCCCGCCATCCCCCGCACAAGCCTGATGGTCCCTTCGCCGGAGTCGGCGCGCGCCTGAAGATGGTGCGGGCGGCCGTTGAAGGAGTCGCGGCGCAGGATTGGAGCGACATCGAGCTGGCCCGTGAAGGGCCGTCGTACATGGTGGACACGCTGCGCCTGCTTCGGGACGAATATTCTGAGACCGACCTGGTGCTGATCATCGGCGTCGATCAGTTCGCCCGGTTTTCGGAGTGGAAGGAGCCTGAAGAGGTGGCTCTCCTGGCACAACTCTGGATCTTAGCCCGGGAGGGGCAAGAGCCGGCGGATATCGATCCGGGCGTCGAGGTGGACTGGAGACCAGTGGAAGTATCACGAGTGGATGTGTCTTCGTCGGAGGTCCGAAGGTGCGTTCGCGAGGGGAAGCGCTTTCAGCACCTGATACCTGACGGGGTGGCCGAGATTATCGAGCGGGAGGGCCTCTACCAGGATTGAAGGCTGCCATTACTTCGATTCCGGTTTTGGTGCAGATTTAAGGGCTGCGGTGTAAAGATCGCCCAGACCGAACACAATATGGTGTCTCTAGTGAGACCCTGACCTGAAGGATTACAAGACATTGAGCATGCTCCAGGCGGTAGCCAAGAAGATCCTCGGTTCACGACATATTCGTGAGGCGAAGAAGCTCCAGCCGCTGGTCGATCAGATCAACGAGTACTACGAGGAGTACGCCTCGCTCTCGGAGGAGCAGCTAAAGGGCAAGACGGACGAATTCCGGGCCCGCATCGGCGCGGCCACGGAGGCCGTTGAGAGCGAGATGACCGTCTTGCGCGAGGAGAAGCGGCACTCCGAGGACCCGGAGCGTCGGCAAGAACTCCAAGAGCAGCTCAGCGATCTCGATGCGAGGCTCGTCGAGACTACCGCGGACACACTCGAGGATATCCTTCCCGAGGCATTCGCGACGGTCAAAGAGGCGTGCCGACGCTTGATGGGGACGGAAGTGGTTGTCACGGGCCAGAAGCAGGTCTGGGATATGATTCCCTATGATGTGCAGTTGGTTGGTGCGATCGCCCTCCATCGGGGGCGTGTTGCGGAGATGGCCACGGGTGAGGGTAAGACCCTGGTGGCGACCATGCCGCTCTATCTGAACGCTCTGCCGGGGCGCGGCTCGCACCTGGTCACCGTGAACACCTATCTGGCCCAGCGTGACGCCGAGTGGATGGGGTACATCTACAAGTACCTCGGCCTGACAGTGGACTGTATCGACAAGTACGAGCCCCACTCTCCCGAGCGGACGAACGGGTATGGGTCCGACATCACGTATGGAACCAACAACGAGTTCGGCTTCGACTACCTGCGTGACAACATGGTGCACACGCTCGAACAGCGCGTGCAGCGTAGATACTGGTACTCGATCATCGATGAGGTGGACTCGATCCTCATCGATGAAGCTCGGACTCCGCTCATCATCTCCGGTCCTGTGGGCAAAGACACCGCGACTCCCTTCAAGCAGTACAACGCACTCGTCAGCAATCTCTACAAGAAGCAGACACGCATGGTCAGCGAGCTGATCGCTGAAGCGGAGAAGGAGTTGGAGGCCGGCAACGAGTTCGAGGCCGGTGAGAGGCTCTTGGCCGCCAAGCGCGGAGGACCGCGTAACAAGCGGCTCCTCAAGCTCTTCTCGGACGATCCCGGGCTGCAGAAGCTGGTCTTGAAGGTCGAGGCCGATTACATGCGCGAGAAGCGGCTCTTCGAAGTCGATGAGATGCTGCTCTTCGCGATGGACGAAAAGGGCCACAACGTCCATCTCTCCGAAGCCGGGTTGGATTCACTGTCTCCTGGCGATGTCGACGCGTTTGTCGTGCCGGACCTCTCAGAGGCGATGGGGAAGATCGAGGGAGACGAGTCGCTTTCCGTGGATGCCAAGCGCGAACTGCTTTCCAAGCTCGAGGCGGAGTACGCGGGCAAGAGCGAGAAAATTCACGTTATCCATCAGCTCTTGAAGGCATATACGCTGTTCCAGAAGGACGAGAAGTACATCATCGGTGAGGACGGCTCCATCGTCATCGTGGACGAGTTCACCGGCCGGCAGATGGCGGGCCGGCGGTGGAGTGACGGGCTCCATCAAGCGGTGGAGGCCAAGGAAGGCGTGGAGATCAAGGGCGAAACGCAGACGCTCGCGACCATCACGATCCAGAACTACTTCCGGATGTACGACAAGCTCGCTGGAATGACGGGTACGGCTGAAACGGAAGAGACCGAATTCCACCAGATCTACAAGCTCGACGTGTTCGTTATCCCGACGAACCAGCCGATCATCCGGGACGACCGTGACGACCTCATCTTCCGAACGAAGAGAGAGAAGTACACGGCGCTCATGGACGAGATCGAGCGCCTTCAGAAGATGGAGCTGCCGGTACTCGTGGGTACGACCAACGTTGAAATCTCCGAGACGCTTTCGCGCATGCTCAAACGGCGAGGGATCGTGCACAACGTCCTGAATGCTAAGCAGCACAAGGCCGAGTCCGAGATCGTTGCGGAGGCGGGCCAGGCCGGCGCGGTCACGATCGCGACCAACATGGCCGGGCGCGGTACGGACATCAAACTGGGTGAAGGCGTTATCGAACCCCGCACGGTCGGCTGGGCTAAGTCCCGGGATATCGCCCTCGAGGATCTCATTCCCGTCGATCCGACTCGTGAGATGGACTTCGAGGGGAAGCCCGACGACTACGTGATCCAGATGGGCGGCCTCCACATTCTGGGATCCGAGCGACATGAGTCGCGCCGCATCGACCGTCAGCTGAGAGGCCGGTCCGGTAGGCAGGGCGACCCCGGGGCGAGTCAGTTCTTCATCTCGGTCGAAGACGACCTAATGCGCCTGTTCGTCGGCGACCGCTTGGCCAGTGCCATGGACAAGCTCGGGGCGGACGAGGGAGAGGTCATTACCCACCCGTTGGTCACCCGCTCAATCGAGACGGCGCAGAAACGAGTGGAGGGCAACAACTTCGAAGCGCGGAAGCGTCTGCTGGACTATGACGACGTCATGAACCAGCAGCGCGAGGTTATCTACGATCGCCGCCTCTTCGCACTGGAGGGCGGGGAGGACCTCAAGGGCGAGATGTGGGAAATGATCGAGCATGCCGTGGAAAGCTCCGTGGCCGAGTACCTAGACTTCGAGCACTCCGAAGACTGGGACTTAGCCGGTCTCAAGAAGCGGCTCGCGCTCGACTACATGACGCTGCTCAGGGACCTCCCCGACGAAAACGCCAACGAGAACGACGACGAGCACGAGTGGGAGCGCCACGAGATACTCGAGAAAGCGGTCGAAGGTGTCCACGAGCAGTTCCGCAAGAAAATCGAGAGCTTCGGCGAGGCGGCCGAGAGCGTCACCAGCTACATCATGCTCGGCGTGATCGACAGCAAGTGGAAGGATCACCTTTACGATCTCGACCACCTTAAGGCGTCGATCGGATTCCGCGGCTGGGGACAGAAAGATCCGCTCGTCGAATATAAGAAAGAGGCCTACGAAATGTTCGTGGACCTCATGGCTGATCTGCGGGCGACGGTGTCCAACCAGACGTTCAGGGCCCACATCGGTCAGCCGCAGCAGCGTGCACGGCAGCCCCAGAGACTCCAGTACTCCGGTCCCGTCGAAGGGGTGGGCGGAGGTGCGATCGCACAGGCCGCCGCGGCGCAGCGAACCCAGACGACCGGGAGCGCTCCTGGCCGAGTAGACGACCTGGGCGTGGCGAGCGCGGCCCGATCGGGCGGTGTGAAGCCGTTGAAGATCGGATCTGTCGGTGGTGTCGCGGCTCCGCAGGACCCGAGCGAGCTAGTGACGAACCGGGGCGAGGCTCGGGTGCGGGCGCCTGTTACGGCTACCAAGGAGCCGGGGCGGAATGATCCGTGTCATTGTGGATCGGGGAAGAAGTTTAAGAAGTGCCACGGGGTTAGCTAGTGGGTCGGGAGGGTGTGTCGCGTGTCTCCCTTCGCTCAGGGCTGCGCTCTACGGCTTCGCCGCAGACATCGCTCCGGGAGGCACGCGACACGCCCTCCCGGTCACCTGCGTGACGGGTCGGTACGCACACTTCTTGCCCGATTGGGGCTTGGCTGGGGCGGGCTGGTACGGCACTACCCGGGTGGGGCCAGGGCTTTAGGGTCCGCCGCCGCCTGAGGTAATGAGGAACTCCTCGTCTTCGACTTCGTTTAGCTCGACTACGGTGTAGTCCCAGCTAACTATTCGACCACGTCGTGCTGGGTGACGGCCGGTTCGTGTCGATTACTGAGGACGGGGGGTTGGGTTGAAGGTAGAGGAATGCCGGCGGCTAAAGAGGTGGCAGGGCCACGGTAGGCACTTGTACGCCGCCTTACCACCGTTGTTGTTCGGGGCGTAGATTCCATGCGGTTCTTCGGCTTCCCTGCATATCGGGAAACAGATGCGTAAACGTGGGGGTAGCTTAGGGATGCCCAGTGCTACCGCTAACCCCACGATTCAAGGACTGCCCCGCCCCTTGGCGAGGGCTATGGAGTCGTATGCCGATCGGCTGGATGTCGATGCGATAAGGGACGCGTACGAGCTTGCCCGGGAGGCCCATTCGGGCCAGCGGCGCGCATCCGGCGATAAGTTCGTCACGCACGCGGTGGAGGTTGCCACGATTCTGAGCCTGCTCGGCCTAGACACCGACTCCCTCGTGTCGGGCCTGGTACACGACGTCGTGGAGGATACCACGGTCTCACTGGCCGACATCGACAAGCGGTTCGGTAAGGGTGTGTCCACCATCGTCGACGGGGTCACGAAGATTGGCCGAGTCGAATTTCGGTCCCATACCGAACAGCAGGTCGATAACTACCGGAAGCTGCTGCTTTCAATGGCTCGGGACGCACGGGTGATTCTGGTCAAACTAGCCGACCGCTTGCACAACATGCGCACCCTCGACGCGCTCAAACCCGAGAAGCGGAGCCGCATCGCCCTCGAGACCCGAGAGATCTATGCCCCGCTCGCGCATCGGCTGGGGATGGCGGCGATCCGGTGGGAGCTGGAGGACTTGTCCTTCAAGTATCTGGAGCCCGAAGCCTACGATGAGCTTCGAAAGAAGGTTCGCCAGCGCCGTAAGGAACGCGAACGGCAGATCGTCGAGATGAAGCGTCCCTTGGACGAGGCGTTGGCCGAGGCCGGCGTGCCGGCCGATGTGACGGGGCGGCCGAAACACCTCTGGTCGATCTATCGCAAGATGGTCCACCGTGGTGTGCCCTATGAGGACATTTACGACCTGATGGCGATGCGCGTCTTCACCACCGACGTGCAGAACTGCTATGCGGCCCTGGGAGTCATCCACAACCGGTGGACCCCGGTCCAGGATCGCTTCCAAGACTTTATCGCCACGCCCAAGTCGAACATGTACCGCTCGCTGCACACGACGGTGATCGGTCCCGGTGGTCGCAGATACGAAATCCAGATCCGCAGTGAGGAAATGCACCGCACCGCCGAGTACGGCATCGCAGCGCACTGGCGGTACAAGGAAGGCCTCGAAGAGGTCGAGCAGGAGCAGGAGCTGGACGAGGTCGACGAAGCGCTTACCTGGTTCCGCCAGGTTCTCGAATGGCAAAAGGACACGGACGAGCCCGAGGAATTCATGGAATTCCTCAAGATGGACTTGTTTCAGGGCGAGATCTTCATCTTCACGCCCAAGGGCGAGGTGAAGCCGCTCCCTCTTGGTGCGACGCCGATCGACTTCGCCTATTCGGTCCACACCGAAGTTGGGCAAAGGTGTGCCGGTGCTAGGGTCAATGGACGGATCGCTCCGCTGTCTCGAGAGCTCAAGAGCGGAGACACGGTCGAGATCATCACGGACGCTCGGCAACGCCCGAACCGAGACTGGCTGGGCTTCGTAAAAACGTCGCGGGCCAGAGGCCGTATCAAGCAGTGGATCCGCAAGGAGGAGCACCAGTCCGCGCTGAAGCTCGGAAAGGACTTTTTCGATCGAGAGGTCAAGAAGGCGAGAAGGGAGCGGCCAACCAACGCCCAGATGAAAGAGGCCGCCGAGAGCTTGGGGTATGCGGACTTCGACCAGGTGTTGTCCGCGCTGGGGCGGGGCGATGTTGGGCCGACGGCCGTTATTCGATCCCTCTATCCCGACGAAGATCCCCACGAAGTCGTGCAGCGCTCGCCCGGTGCTCTCGAGCGCATCGCGGACCGGATCAGGCGCTCGAATCGCGGTGTGCGGATCCAAGGGATGGACAACCTGATGATTCGCTACTCTCAGTGTTGCCAACCTGTCCCCGGCGACAAGGTGATCGGGTACATCACGCAGGGGCGCGGAGTCTCGATTCACCGTACGGACTGTCCCAACGTGCTCAACCTATCAGAGGACCGACGCGTCGAGATCGAATGGTCCGCGGAGAAGGGCGACCGCTTCTTTGTGAAGCTGTATATGGAAGGAACGGACCGACGCGGCCTCCTCTCGGATGTTGCGAAGGCGATCACCGATACCGGGACCGACATTTCCCAGGCTGAGATGGGTGGGGTCGAGCACGGCATGCTGGGCCAGTTCTCGGTAGAGGTTCAGGACCTGGCACACTTGAACCGAGTCTTGAAGGCGATTCGGAAGGTAAAAGGCGTGCTGGAGGTCAATCGAAGAGAAACGTTCCAAGAGTCCGACCTCTAAATAATGCCCCAATTTGAAATCTCCTCCAGCTACGAGCCCAAGGGTGACCAGCCGACGGCAATCGCCGAGCTCATCGCCGGGCTGAGCCGCGGCGATCGTTTTCAAACGCTGCTCGGAGCAACAGGGACGGGAAAAACCTTCTCGATCGCCAACGTAATCGCCGAGTACGGGCGCCCCGCGTTGGTGACGTCCCATAACAAGACGCTGGCGGCGCAGCTCTACGGGGAATTGAAAGCGCTCTTTCCGCGTAATGCGGTCGAGTACTTCATCTCCTACTACGACTATTACCAGCCGGAGGCCTACGTACCGTCGACCGACACGTACATCGAGAAGGACTCCAGCATCAACGAGGATATCGAACGGCTACGGCTGCGCACGACGTCGTCGCTCATGGAGCGGGATGACGTGATCGTGGTCGCGTCCGTCTCGTGTATCTACGGGCTCGGGAACCCCATGGACTACCGCTCCCTCATGCTTCACCTGGAGGTCGGACAGAAGATCGGCCGCAAGGAGATCTTGAAGGGTCTGGTCGAGACGCAGTATCACCGAAACGATTTCGAGTTCGAGAGAGGCACGTTCCGGGTGAGGGGTGACACGGTCGAGATCTTCCCTGCCTACGAAGAGCAGGCGATTCGCGTCGAACTCTGGGGAGACGAAATCGAGCGCATCACACGATTCGAGCCTCTCACAGGAGAGATCGTCACTCCTATGGAGCGGACGTCGATTTACCCGGCGAGCCACTACGTGACGCGCCGAGAGATCATCGAGGGAATGGCTCCGGCGGTTAGGGAAGAAATGCGGCAGCAGGTGGCCCACTTCGAAGCGGCCGGTGCACTCCTCGAGGCGCAGCGAATCGAGAGTCGGACCAATTTCGATCTCGAGATGATGCTGGAGATCGGGACTTGCCCGGGAATCGAGAACTATTCGCTCTACACGAGTGGCCGGCGGCCCGGCGATCGGCCGGCCTGCCTCATCGACTACTTCCCAGAGGACTTTCTCCTGATCTGCGACGAGTCGCATGCGTCGGTTCCGCAGATCCACGGGATGTACAAAGGCGACCGTTCCAGGAAGATGACGCTTATCGAGCACGGCTTTCGCTTGCCCAGCGCTCTGGATAACCGCCCTCTCACCTTCGACGAGTGGGACTCCTTGGTCCCCAAGGCCGTGTTCGTATCAGCGACACCCGGTGACTGGGAGTTGGAGCGTTCCGGTGGCGTCGTGGTGGAGCAGATCATCCGCCCGACGGGACTGATCGATCCCGAGGTTGAGATCCGGCCTGTGAAGGGGCAGGTGGATGATTTGCTGGCCGAGATCCGGGCTCGTGAGATCAAAGGCGAGCGGGTCCTGGTGACCACACTCACCAAGCGCATGGCGGAGGATCTCTCCGAGTATCTACAGTCGGTTGGTGTCCGAGTCAGCTACATGCATTCGGACATCGATACGATCGAACGGATGCGGATTCTGAGGGACCTTCGGCTGGGCAAGATCGACGTGTTGGTGGGGATCAATCTGCTGAGGGAGGGGCTCGATCTGCCGGAGGTGTCCTTGGTGGCGATCCTCGATGCGGACAAAGAGGGCTTCCTCCGAGACGCGCGTTCGCTCATTCAGACCATCGGCCGGGCGGCACGTAACGTCGAGGGGCGCGCTATTCTCTACGCCGACCGCATAACTCGCTCCATGCAGAAATGCTTGGAGGAGACAAACCGGCGTCGTGAGATTCAGATCGCTCACAACATCGCGCATGACATCACGCCGGAGACGATCCGAAAGAGCATCGAGCAGATCGAATTCTCCACTCAATTGGCCGATGCCTCGGCGAACAAGGTGACGAAGGTCGCCGAGTCGAAGACGAGTTATGCAGACGAGGTGAACACCGAGGAATACATCAAGATTCTCGAGCAGAAAATGACCGAGGCCGCGGAGGCGATGGACTTCGAGCGAGCAGCGCTGCTGAGAGACCAGATCTTCGATCTCAAGGCGAGCGTGGGATGAACCTGAGTGAGAAGGAGCTCACCCGTTGGGGTGAGGTGATAGGGGCGGAGGTTCACCCGCCGATGTTCATCCTGCTCATTGGGTCACTCGGGGCTGGCAAGTCGGTCTTGGCGCGGGCGATTGCTCGGGGTGCGGGAGTGGACGGGTCAGTGCCTTCACCAACATTCAACATCCTCTTCCGATATCCGACGACACGTGGAGTCCAGATCGTCCATCTCGATCTCTACCGAGTGACTGAACCGGGCGAACTATGGGAGTTGGGGTGGCAGGAGTTGGGGGCCCCGGATGAGCTCGTGTTGGTCGAGTGGCCCGATCGGGCCGAGGATCACCTTCCCCGCGATCGTTGGGAGGTCAGGCTGGCTCATGTCGAGGGGGACCCGGCCAGTCGGTCAGTAGAGGTGCATCGGGTAGGGCATCCCCCCCACCTTCCGGGGTTTCCCGTCTCGTTGAGCGCATGAACGAAGCTGTGATCCCCGGGGCGGATATCCTGCTGGCGTTCGACACTTCCACCCCGCTCGGCTCCGTGGCGGTGGCGGTTTCGGCCGGCACGGACGTGTTGGCTCGCGCCGAGCTGCGGAAACAAGGCGCGCACTCGTCGGAATTGCTGCCCAAGATTCGAGAGACCATGGACGAGGGTGGGGTGGATCTCAGTGAAGTGTCAGGGCTGGTGGTGGGCGCCGGGCCCGGATCCTTCACAGGAGTGCGGGTCGCGGCCGCCACTGCGAAAGGGCTGGCTCAGGCGCTCGAAATCCCGCTTTGGCCGATCTCATCGTTGGAAGCGGGAGCCGCAGCGGTTGATGCACCCTGGGTGCCACTCTCCGATGGGCCTCGGGCAGAGCTGTCCGAGGATCAACGGGACTTGCCCCGATACGTTCTGTTTGACGCCAGGAGCGATCGTGTCTACGCGGCTTGTTATCTCCCCACCGATAAAGGGCTAGAAGAGCTGATCGCGCCGCATTCGACGACGATTGGGGAGATCCTTTCGGGGGATGCGCCGATGTCGGTTTTCGTCGGAGACGGGGCCGCTCGTCATGCGGATGAGATTCGTGGTGCTGGCTTCTCTGTGTTGGCGGCGCCGCTAGGGATGCCGACGGCCGATGGTTTGCTCACGGTATTGAGGAAGGGGCCCGCCCGGGCCCCGCTGGACGACGTTGCCCGTTGGGAGCCGGACTATCTGCGGCCTTCCTCCGCGGAGCGACTCTCAACGAGATCCTCATGAGCTCGGACTCGCTCGGCGTCCGCCCGGCTATGCGGCCCATGGCGCTCAGTGACGTCCCCCATGTGGCCCGAATGGAAGCCGAGGCCTTCAGCACCCCCTGGAAGGAAGACACCTTCCAGTCCCTTCTGGAACGGCCGGGCGTAGAACTCTGGGTCGCCGATCTCGAGGGAGAGGTGGCCGCATACGCAATCCTCTGGTGCATCCTGGAAGAGGGCGAGTTGGCGAATATTGCCGTCCGCGACGACCTGCGGGGCAGTGGGATCGGTTCCGACCTTCTGGACTGGATGCTCGGCGTCGCGGAACGGTCCGGTGTGCGCACGGTTTATCTCGAAGTTCGTGAGTCGAATGAGGGTGCGTTGCGGCTCTATGGAGGACGCGGGTTCGAGGAGATCGGGGTCCGGAAGCAGTACTATGACCGCCCTCGCGAGGACGCCCGTGTGCTCAAGATCGCCTTGGGGGCTGGCGCCGGCGAGGACGTTTCCTGAGTGGATCTGAAGGGAGATTTTTAGAAACGTTTGTAGTTGAATGCCAAAAAACGCGTTGACCGCCAACCCAGGGCCGGCCTATCTACGACCATGGATAGTGGAGAATAAAGTCCCGTCCCACCTGGAAAAAGAAGCGATCATGGTCCGGTCCGCCCTAACCGTACTGGCGTTGGCAAATTTGACCGGTTTTGCGGCTGCTCAGGAACCCGCTGAGAGCGCTTCCCGAATGCACACTGTTGTGGCGGGGGAGACCCTCTGGGTGTTAGCTCAGCAGTATTACTAGGATCCCTTCCTGTGGCCGCAGATCTATGAGGCGAACCGGGGACAGATCGACGACCCCGACCTCATTGAGCTCGACCTTCAGATCGTGATCCCGGGGATCGCCGACGGTGGTACCGAGATGGCGGCGGGTGAGACGGCAGTCGTTGGAGGCGTTTCTGTCTCCGGAGCCGGCGCTCAGGCGCCCGACGCTCCTCCTGGGTCGACTGAGGTGACCGAGCCGTTGAGTGAGCGTGATCTTCGGTCCGTGTTCTTCTGTGACCCTGTGACGACGCTTGGCGTGAGAGGGTTGGAGGAACAGACCTACCGGGTGGTGAGCCGTGCGTCCGTTTGGTCCGCGGAATGGCTGGGCCCCGAAAACACGGACGATGTGGAGTCCGAGGGTCGGGTCGAGTCCTTCCTCGCCGAGGGTGAGCTTCGTACCGCTGTCCCCTACACACGCATCCGACTGGAGTTGAACGATGGCGTCCGCGAGGATCGTTTCGGTCGAAGGGCCTGTGTTCCACACTGAAATCGCGGTACACTTGGACCGAAAGATGAGGTAGAACCAGCACTCCTCACTCTGACGCGGCCTGTTGACCCACGTAGTCGCCCTTCTTCTTTACACGGGATCCCTGATCCTGTGGTTTCGCTCCCTCCTCACGGGAGGGCGCGGTCGTGGACCCCATCTCGCATTCGGAATGGCCGCAGCAGGGGTCGGGATGCACGCGCTCGCGCTCGCGGGCTTCACCATAGCCTATGGGCAGCTCCCGCTCGTTGGGCTGGCTCCCTCACTGTCCACCCTGGCGCTGATCATCGGGGCGGGTCTCGTCGCCACTCTGGGCCTTGGCGAGGGTCGCCGAGTCGGGATCGTCATCGTGCCGGGTGTCATCGTTCTTCAAGGCATCGCTGTCTCGCTCGGGTTCGAGGCCACGCCGGAGCTGCTCGACTTTCAGGGCGCCTGGTTCGTGTTCCACGTGACGCTCGCGTTTCTCGGGCTCTGTGGGATGGCCCTCGCGTTTGCGGCGGGGCTCCTTTATCTCGTGCAGCTCCGGGAGCTGAACACCAAACGTCTGGGGCGCCTTTTTCAGTTCACGCCGCCCTTGGCCACCCTAGACCGCCTGGGGAGGGTGGGATTGGTTTCGGGTTTCTCGGCCTTCACCCTCTCGATCGTCTTGGGCTGGGCCTGGACGGTCAGCTTCCGCCACTCCCTAGACCAGACCAACCCCAAGATCGTGTGGGCCGTACTGAGTTGGCTGGTCTTCGTGGCTGCGCTGGGATCGAGAGCGGGTGGGGGTCTTAAGGAGCGTAGGAGCGCACTCACCTCGGTGATTGGCTTCACGTTCATCATCGTGTCCTACCTGGCGCTACGCCTGGTGAGTACGGATGGGGGTTTCTTCCTATGACCTCTATCGCAGTGGTTGGCGTGAGTCATAGGACGGCGCCGGTCGAGATACGCGAGCGCTTCGCCTTTTCCGACCACGAGGCCGTCGAGGCCCTTGGCGGACTCCGCGAAAAATCTGGCATGAAGGAAGCCGTGCTGCTATCGACGTGTAACCGCACCGAGTTGTATGTATGTCCGGGCTCGGACCCTGACCTCGTGGCAGCGGGAGAGGCTGTCTTGGCGGAGAAGGCCGGTGGCCTCGTCGGCGGCGCCTCCCAGTACCTGTATCACGAGCAGGGCATCGACTCGGTTCGTCACCTCTATCGGGTCGTCGCCGGCATGGACTCTCTCATCCTTGGCGAGTCCGAGATCCAGGGGCAGGTGAAGTCCGCCTATGAATTGGCCGGACGGGTGCCTACGGACCCGCCGGTAGCCGGACCCGTCCTCCACCGGCTCTTCCAGACGGCTCTGGCCGTGGGCGGACAGATTCGATCTCAAACTCCTCTCGGCCGGGGAGCGGCCAGCGCCGCGTCGGTTGCTGTCGGACTCGCTCGCAAGATTTTTGGGAGCTTGGAGGGTCGTGAGGTCATGATCCTCGGGGCCGGCAACACAGCGGAACTAGTCGTTGAGGCTCTCAAGCGGGACCGGATTCGAGGGCTCATTGTGGCCAATCGGACTCGGGACCGTGCCCAGAACCTCGCGGACCGTTTGGACGGCAAGGCGATCCACTTCGACGAAATGCCGTTCTCGCTCGCCCAGACCGATATCCTGGTGGCCTCGACTGCTGCACCCCACGTCCTGATTACGCGAGACGGTTTTCGCCAAGCCATCGGTGGAGCGCGAGAGAAGCCGCTCTTGATCCTCGATTTGGCGATCCCCAGGGACGTGGAGCCCGAGTTGGGTGGAGAAGCCAATGTGTTTCTGTACAACGTCGATGACCTGCGTGAAATCATTGACGGGAACCTGATCAAGCGACAGGCGTCGATCTCGGATGCCGAGGCGATCGTCCAGGATCAAGCGCACTCATTCGCGCAGTGGCACGATGCCCGCGACGTGGTGCCGGTGATCACCGGCCTGCGGGACCGATGGGGAAGCATGAGGGAGGATGAGCTCGAGTGGCTTTGGCAGCGGCTCGGACACTTGCCGGCAGAGGATCGCGAGCTGGTAGAATCCTTCTCCAAGCGCCTGCTGAACAAGCTGCTCCACGAGCCGACTATCCGGCTGAAAGAGAGAGTCGCCAACGGGAGGGGTGCCGATTTCGTCGACGCAGTCCGGTTCCTCCATGCGGTGGGAGATGTCGCGCCCGGGGCCGATGCGGGCGCTGACGCGAGCGCTGCTTCGAGTGCCGATTCGGAGTCTGGACCGGAACTTGCTGACTTATTTGATCGGAATGACACGGATGAGTGATTCAACAAGGAAGGTACTCGTGACGGGTGGCGCTGGGTTCATTGGCAGCCATGTCGTCGACGCTCTTGTGGCGCGCGGCGACCGGGTGTGGGTCGTGGACGACCTCTCGAGCGGTCGGCGAGACCAGGTCAACTCGAGCGCTAGTTTCGCCGAGATGGATATCGCCGATCCGGCACTGCGGGATCTCTTTCGAGACGTCGAGTTCGACTTGGTCAGCCATCACGCGGCTCAAATCGATGTGCGGGTGTCCGTGACAGACCCCGCGAGGGACGCCACGGTTAATGTTCTGGGCCTACTCAACGTGCTCGAGGGGGCCCGAGAGGCCGGGACCGAGAGGGTCATCTATGTCTCGAGCGGTGGGGTCGTATACGGGGAGCCGGAACAGGTCCCGACTCCTGAATCGGCCCCGAAACTTCCCCTGTCGCCCTACGGCGTCGCGAAGCTTTCGGGAGAGCAATACCTCTACTACTACCGTGAGGTCCACGGACTGGAATACGTGGCCCTGCGTTACGCCAACGTGTACGGCCCGCGCCAGGATCCGCATGGCGAGGCGGGTGTAGTAGCCATCTTCTGTGATCGGCTCCAATCCGGTGAGGAGCTCACCATCTTCGGCGACGGAGAGCAGACCCGGGACTACGTGTATGTGCAGGATGTGGTGAGCGCCAACCTCTGGGCCTCGGACGTGACTCTGGACCAATCTTCCGGCCTCGATTCGGTGGCGTTCAACGTGGGGACGGGGACGCCGACCAGCGTCAATCGCCTTGCCGAAGTTCTCGAGAACATTGCTGCAACCCAGCCGCGCCGGGCCCAAGAAGCGGCGCGCGCGGGGGAGTTGAGGCACAGCACCCTGGACGTGTCGCGGCTCTTGGGTCGAGGGTGGGCGCCACGATACTCATTGGAAGACGGTCTGACACAGACCTTCAACTTTATCGCAAACCAAAGAAATGGAGGCTAGCGTCGTGTTGCAGAAGTTCACGAGCTACCGAGAGTGCCGAGGCGCCGGATCCTGCAAGGCGCGACGACGAGTAATAGCAGGGCTATTGCGAGGAGGAGCAACGCCGCAGGGCCGGATGCATCGGCGCTCGAATAGCCGTGACACCTCTGGGGCACGACGCTAGATGGGGTTGACGCTCCTCGCTCAGACCAGTGGTCCAACTAGTGCATGGAACATGGTGTTCGGTGGGAGTCTTCCGACCCGATTGGTACTCCTCGTGCTCGCGGTATCCTCGGCCGCGTCGTGGATTCTCATCCTATGGAAGGCGAAGCAGTTCCGGACGGTCCGGCAGCAGGGCAACCGGTTCCTGCAACAGATGGAGCGGGCCACCGGTCTGGAGGACGCGTACAAGGCCATCATCGCGCTCCCGGAATCGCCTTACGGCAGAGTCTTTCGGCAGGGTGTGAACTTCTTCAGCGAGCTCAGGCCCGGTGCGTTGCGGGAAGGTGCTCCTGTGGGTGAGGGACTGTCATTGACTCAGCTTCAGGTTTTGAAGTTGATGCTGGAAAAGGAAGAGGCGGAGGAGCGCGACGAGCTCTCCAGGGGCCTAACGTGGCTCGCCGTAATGGGGTCGGTATCGCCACTCATGGGACTCATGGGCACGGTGATCGGAATCACGAATACGTTCCTAGGCATTACCGCTTCGGGCTCAACGAACATCGGGGCGGTCGCTCCGGGCGTCGCCGAGGCGCTGGTGACGACTGTGGCGGGGCTGGCCGTGGCCATTCCGGCTGTGATCGCATACAACCACTTCGTTGCTAGGCTCAACCTTGTGAGCGGCGAACTGGAAGGTTTCTCCAGCGAATTCATCGGGACACTCGCCCGAGAGGGACGAGTATGATGGACGTGGCCGCGCGCCTCAGTTCCGCTCAGCCCCGGAGAGTGTCGGCATGATCTCTCGGTCGCGTCGGCAACGTGATCTCGAGCCGATGGCTGACATCAACGTCACCAGTTTGGTCGACGTGGCGTTCACGCTGCTGATCATCTTCATCATCACCGCTCCCATACTCCAGGGTGGCATCGAAGTTGAAGTCCCGGAGGCGGAGGTTGCCTCGCTCGCCGCCGAGGACAACACGCTCATCGTATCCGTAGACCGTGAGGGTACGGTCTACCTTGCAGAAACACCGGTCGATCGGATCGACTTTTCCCAGTCGTTCAGCCAACTGGTCTCGGGTGGCCGAATCGAACGGGTATGGATACAAGCCGACTCTCTGGCCGCCTGGGGCATCGGGGTCGAAATCATGGGCACGGTCAAGGACAGCGGCCTGCCGTTCGCCGTAGTCGCTCAACAGCGTCCTCAGAGGTGACTCCGGTCGCTGCGCCCCGTAGACGCCGACACGAAGAGGTCGGCCGAGGACCGATCATTGGCTCGGTGTTAATACACTGCCTTGCCATCGGTCTAGCTTGGTGGACTACAGCTATCGAACGGGACGTACCGAACTTCATCGTATACGAGATCGAGTTGGTGTCACCTCCGGCGGCCGAACTCGGGGACCCCAATCCACCGCCTCCAGAGGAACTCGTTATCGAGACCCCGGAGGAGGTTTTCCCGGAGCCCCAGGAGGAGGAGCCCCCGCCGGTCATCGAGGACGATCCTCCGCCCCGCGAGGATCCGAAGCCCGAAGAAATGGCGGCTCCTCCGGAACCCGAAGAAGAAGACCCGGCACCCGCTACCAGCCCGGATCCGGACCCTGAGGTGGAAACGCCGGGTGAGGACCTGAATGTGCGCATGGAAGGGGTTCGTAGGGACTATCCGGAGTACTACAACAACATTATTCGGCAGATGCAGCGGTGCTTTCGGTGGCGAGGCGCGGACGTCTATTCAGCGAGCGTCTACTTCGTGATCAACCGCGACGGTACGGTGTCAGGGATCGACGTGTTGGTGTCGTCGAAGAACACCCCCTTCGACATCGAGGCCATGGGTGCTGCGGAGTGTGCGGGGAACCGCGGTCGACTAGGACCGCTACCCGAGGAATTGCCTTTTGAGCAGTTGCCTGTCCGCTTCGAGTTCGGCCCGAAGAGCGGTCAGGACGACAAGGATATCGAGGAAGCGATGGTCGAGGATGATGGGGCCACTGGCATGAGCCGTCGGTTCGGTGCCCGGTACGACGGACCGAGGACAACCACGTGAAGATGCGAATCATGGGGGATGTGTCGGTGATGGTGTTGGCACTGGCCGCGGTTCTTTCGGCGGCGCCCGCAGCCGCACAGGTGCAGGACTCCATTCCGGGCGTCACTCTCGGACTTCTCTATGAGACCGGCTACCAACCAGCCCTCGCCATTCAGCCCTTCTCGGGCCGCTTGGGAGGAGAGACCGCAGCGTCTCAGGTAGAGGCCATCATGGCTCGAGACCTCCGCTACAGTGATCGTTTCGAGGTCATGGACTCCTTACCGGAATCCCTCGTGGGTGACGAGATCGACTATCAGCTTTGGGATCAGCTGGGCGCGGTTTGGCTTCTCTCAGGCGCGCTAGAGGGAGCAGGCGAAGGATTCGTGCTCGTGGTCGAACTCCATGACGTGGTCTACGGTGAGGTCCGGCAGCGAGGGCGTTTCCCGGTGCCGGACGATATGGCCGCCGACTTCCGGATGGCCGTGCACGGCGTGTCAGACGCCGTCGTAGAGTGGATCTTCGACGAGCCAGGCATGGCCGCCAGCAAGATCGCGTTTTCTCGCTACACCGAAGACGGCAACCAGGAGATTTACCTGATCGACTCCGACGGGGAGAACTTCCGCCAACTGACGCAGTACGGCGACCTGACCCAGATGCCAACATGGTCCCCCGACGGTCAGCGGATTGCGTTCATATCCCGGAAAGACACCGGATTGCCTCGGATCTACGAGTTGGATCTGGATACCAGGAGTGAAAGGGTCGTCGAGCCGAACCGGGTCGGTGATCACATGACACCGGTATACGTTCCGAACGGCCGGGAGTTGGCTTTCGCCGTGACCGGAGGCAACCGCAGTGGGATCTTCCGGTACGACCTTGAACGGGACTGCTGCCTGACACACGTCAGTGGTGGACGCTGGGACGATCTTTCCCCGACGTTTTCGCCCGACGGTGCCCGGATGGCGTTCAACTCCAACCGACTCGGCACGGCCCATCCTCAGATCTACGTGATGCCGTCGACAGGTGGCGAGGCCGACCTGATTTCGCCCTATCTGCACGGTCAGGAGGGGTACTATACGTCGCCCGAATGGGCTCCGGTGGGCGACTATGTTGCTTTTCATGGGCGGGTGAGCCGGCGCGGTCGGTATCAGATCTTGGTAGCCGAGGTTGCCGATCAGGGACGACGTCTTCGGCAGCTCACTTGGGAGGGCAATAACGAAGATCCCAGCTGGGCGCCGGACGGGCGACATCTTGTTTTTGTCGGGCGTCGCGATTGGGGGACCGGGCTGATGGTGGTGGACACGGCTACGGGTAAGTACCGCATGCTTCTACGTGGCTTCGACGTTCGGGTGCCGGACTGGTCTCCATCCCTTGGAACGACAGGACTAGGGTCATTGCGCGGAGGGCCGTAATTGGGTATATGCCTTAGACCGCTTGATCTCCTTCAGGGGGGCCAAACGCGTGTCAAAGCAAGCGTTTAAGAAGCGGCTCGCCGGTAGTGGTGAGCTCTATATCATGGACACTCCCACGACAGGATCGGGAATGAGGATCAAACACCTACTCGTGCCGTGTTTTGCAGCCGCCCTAGTACTTGGCGCCTGTTCCAGCCCAGCACCGCCACCGGCCCCCACAGGACCGACCGCAGAGGAGCTCGCTCAGCAACGGGCCGACTCCATCGCCGCCGCTCGTGCAGCGGAGGATGCGCGCCGGAGGGCTGAGCAGGAAGCAGCCGACCGTGAGCGTGCAGCCCAAGATCGAGCCCGTCGCGATGCGCGATCCACGCTTGAAGAGGTGGTGACCTTCGACTACGACGAGTCCGCCATCACGGACAACGCTGAGGCGGCTCTGCGACGCAAGATTTCGATCCTTCGGAACAGCCCGACAGTGCGGATCCGCATGGAAGGCCACGCCGACGAGAGAGGCTCAACGGAGTACAATCTGGCTCTGGGAAGCCGCCGTGCTGAAGGTGTGCGGGACTTCCTCTCCGGGTTTGGTATCTCTGCCGACCGCTTCACGACCACGTCGTTCGGTGAAGACCGTCCGGTGGTAAACCGCAGTGACGAAGCGGCATGGGCCAGAAATCGCCGAGTCGAGTTCGTGATCACGGGTGGCACGATCGTGGTCAGCGAGGACGACTAGGACCAGCCGTAACGTTCGGAGCGAGGCAATGAGTTATACCCCTCACTCCGGCCTGCTCACTGCGTCTCGACGCGGTAGAGGTGGCCGTGAGGGAGGGGTGTTTCTTTTGGTGATGGGCGTACTCATGACCGTGACGTTCGGTGGGTGTGTCACCAAAGGTGATGTCCGGGCTCTGCAGGACGTGGTCGAGGCTCAGGCGTCTCGGCAGGATGGACAACTCGAGCGGTTGGCTGCCGAAATTCAGGCGGTGCAGGACACGCTCGAGATCCAGTCCGGTATGGTCGTGGACACCCGCGGGGGGATCGCGCGTGAGCTCCGCGACATGCAGGACACGTTGTCGCGACTCATGGCTTTGACCGGGCAGATCCAGCGGGAGGTCACGCTGCTCTCGAACCGCTTAGACGCGCAGGTGTCTCGCGTGACCCCCATGGTTCTGCCCGGCAACCCGGATTCGGTGGGTGTACCGTTCGATGTCGGAGGCGCGGACCCGGCGGCAGCCGACGGTACGTACCAAGCGGCGATAGCCCAGCTCAATCGGGGGTCATTGGGTACGGCACGCCGGGCGTTCGAGAGCTTCCTCGTCGACTATCCGGATCACCGTTTGGCTCCTTCGGCTCGATTCTTCCTTGGAGATGTCTTCGAGCAAGAGAACCAGCTGGACGATGCCATCGAGGTGTTTCTACGCATTCCCGAGTTGTATCCGACGGATGACCGGGTTCCTCAGGCCCTCTACCGCGTCGGTGCCATCTATGCGCTGCAGGAGAACGTGGCCGAGGCGGTGCGTTACCTGGAAACGGTCGTCAACACCTATCCTGACAGTGGCGCGGCAGACCTGGCCCAGGAGCTGCTGCAGGAACTCCGCTGACTGGCGGCTAAGGACCTCTAGTGCGCTGCCCAGACTGCGATGCGACCGAGAACCGGGTCGTCGACACGCGCGATAGCCGCGGCGGACGGGCTGTGCGGCGGCGACGGGAGTGCGCGGTCTGCGGAACCCGATTCACCACCTACGAGCATATTGAGGAGCGGCCTCTCCTTGTCCTGAAGCACGACGGCAGGATCGAAGAGTTCGACCGTACCAAGCTGTCGCGGAGCATTTTCATCGCATGTGCCAAACGTCCGGTAACGCAGGACGATGTCGATGGCCTGGTCGACAGCATTCAGGACGCTCTGACCGGCGAGCTCCGATCGGAGGTTCCGGGGTCGCGTATCGGTGAATTGGTCATGGAGCGCCTCGCTCCCTTGGACCGAGTCGCCTACATCCGCTTCGCATCCGTTTACCGGAACTTCCAAGACATCGGTGAGTTCCAAGAGGTGGTTCGTGACCTGAATACGCAGGAGGCGGAAGAGGTCCGATCGCGAAACCAAGAAGAACTCCCGCTCTGACCCGATCAGGGTCTGCCTGTTCGACACCCTAACACACGCAATGTTTAAGAAGATCCGGAACATACGGGGCGAAATGCCCTTCCTCGACCATCTGGAAGAACTCCGGTGGCGAATCTTGTGGAGCCTAATTGCCCTTGTGGTGGCAAGCGTTGCGGGCTTCGTGCTGGTGCTCGAGTTCGGGGTGCTGGAGATATTGCTGGCGCCGCTCGAAGAGGTCATGGGAGACGGGGAGAAGCTCAAGTTCTTCTCCCCTACAGAGCCTTTCTTTTTGATCCTGAAGATCGGTGTGCTGGTGGGGGCGATACTCGCCTCGCCGATCCTTGTTTACCAGGTTTGGGCCTTCCTATCGCCGGCGCTGGAGCGCCACGAGAAAAGGGCCATTATTCCCAGCCTGTACATGGGCCTGGTCCTGTTTGCGGTGGGCGTGACCATGTCGTATGTGCTCGCGCTTCCGGTCACGCTCCGGTTTCTCCTCTTTTTTGGGGACGAGTATTGGGACCCGGTCCTGCAAGCGGCCCCCTACCTGGGTTTCGTTACGAAGTTGCTGGTCGCGTTCGGTGTCCTATTCGAGTTGCCGGTCGTGATCATGATTCTGTCGGCGCTCGGGCTGGTCACGCCGAAGTTCCTGAGGGAAAAGAGGCGACACGCGATCGTGATTATCACGGTGCTGGCCAGCTTCCTGAGCCCCGGCGATGTGGTCACGGTAACCATGATGATGATGGCGCCGCTCGTGCTGCTCTATGAGTTCAGCATCCTCCTTTCGGTCTTCATCTATCGCCGCCGAAAGCAGCACGAGATCGGTGGGGAACCGCCAGAGGGATCAGTTGGGACCGAATGATGGCTCAGATCAGACCCGCCGGTGGCCTCGGGCCCTGGCTCGTCGCTCTAAGCATCGTGGTGGGCTTGACTCCAGGTGGCCCGCTCGCGGCCCAAGTGGTCGAGGAAGAGGTGGATTCAGCTCGGATTAGGATTCTGGAGCAGCTTGAACGCTTGGCTAAGCCGCCCGGTGTGGACTCGACGCTTTTCCGAGACTCTTTGACCGGCCGGCGGCTGCCGGTAGCCGCACCTACGCCGCCGGGCGACACGTTCCTAGCCAAGCTATTTGAACTCCCCGGTTATTCGGTGGCGCTCTACGAGGGGTCCGAAGCCCGCTTTGACGCGGTCGACGAGCGTCTTGTGCTGATCGGGGCGGAGGGGTCCCCTGCCAAGCTCAACCGAGCAAGCGAGTCGATCACTGCCGCCGACACGATCAGTATGGCTGATTCCCTCATGTGGACCGCCGGTGAGACTACGACGGAGCGGCCTGGGGAAGAGCCTGTCCGAAGCTCCAACATCATTTACGATCTGCGGCAGGGTAGGGGATCCGCTTTCGATGCCCAGACCAAGCTCACGCAGGGTGCCACGTGGATCATGGACGGGGACCTACCGGCGATCCTGCCAGATACGGTGTTCGGCCACGACATCAATTTCACGTCGTGTGAGGAAGAGGAGCCTCACTACCACTTTGCCGCCCGCGAGCTAAAGGCGATTGGAGGGAGTTGGTTGGTGGCCCGGAATGTGACGCTGAATTTCGGCGACGTACCGGTGCTGTGGTTGCCTTTCATCTTCCAAAGCACGGAGTCGGGAAGACGTAGCGGTATTCTGCCGATCCGAGTTGGTGTGAACGACATCGTCCGCACATCTCGGGGACATACCCGAAGGGTGTCGAACGTCGGATTCTTTTGGGCGATCAACGACTATGCCGATGCTACCGTCGCGATGGATTGGTGGAGCGACAACTTTACGTCGTTGACCGGAGGCTTTCGGTACAGACACAGGAAGCGGTTCATGGACGGGCGCGCGAATGTGAGACGGTTCTGGCAAGTGGATGGTGGCAGACAACTCTCCTTCGACGTGGGTCAGAATTGGCAAATCGACGAGCGTACCGCGCTGCGTGTGTCGGCCCGTTACGCATCGAGTTCTTCATTCGTGCGTCAGAATTCCTTCGACCCGAGGGAGATAACGCAGTCAATCAATTCGGAAGGTGGCCTAAACCGTCGCTTCGACTGGGGTTCGCTGTCTTTGAGCGCCAATCGAAGGCAATTCCTAAGTGATGACCGCGTCGAGATGACGCTGCCCACGGCTAGTCTCTCGCTCAAGACCATCACTCTCTTCAAGGCTCCTGACAGCCGCGCCAAGTTCTTCAACAACATGACCTGGTCCGGCAGTGCCCGGTACTCCAAGAGTACCACGGACCGCGCAATGCAAGCCGACTCCACCTTCAGTGCGTCCTCGGCCGATACGGAAAGCACGACCGGAAGCATGAGCAGTTCGTTCAATCTGGCGGGCTTTTCATGGAATCAGAATCTGAGCTTCAAGAGTTCGGCCGTGCTCGGTCTGCCGGCGCTTATGGCTTTCCCCGGAGACACGCTGGGTGAGCTGCCCACGGGCTTCGTGGATAAGGGCAATGCGGATGTCACCTGGAGCATGGCGTTCAACTATCAGCAGCGCCTCATCGGAAGCACGACGCTTACGCCGACTCTGAGCATCTCCGGCAGCATGAAGCGCTCCGATGACATCGCGGATGCGACAAGCTTCGTGTCGTCGCCGAGAAGGGTCTCGTTCGGCGCTCGTTTGAAGAGTGACATCTACGGCTACTACGGTGGTTTCGGTGGATTCGAGGCGATTCGTCATAAGATCTCTCCGTCGTTCACCTACTCTTACGCACCCGAGATCATACCCACGCTCATTCAGGAGAACGTCTTCGGCGCACGCGAGGCCAAGGCAAAGAACGTCCTCAGTTTCGGGCTCAATCAGACCTTCGAAGCCAAGCGCCCCGACTACGGCACGGAGGAGGAGGTCGAAGATCCGTTGGAGAATCCGCTCGACCTCTTGGACGACCCGTTTGCACCGGACTCCTTACAGGCTGCTCGTGCGGACTCGTCAGCCGCGGAAGCTGAGGCCCTGGCTCTGCGCAGGCAGGAGCGCGATGCCGAGGGAGGCCCTGAGCGCCTTCCTGCGTCGCGCATCATGAACCTGTTGTCGCTCCGCACCAGCGTGGTCACATACGATTTCGTAAGGGCCAGCGATGAGGACGACTTCCTGAGAGGGTTCACGACGACCCGTCTCCAGAATCAGATCGGCTCCGACTTTTTGCGTGGCATGACGGTGTCGGTGGAACACGACATCTTCGATGAAGACGGGGAGGGAAATCGGAGCTTATCGCCGCTCTTGTCACAGCTGAACTTCTCGTTCGCAATGAGTAATACGTCGGGGCTGTTGCTGGCGCTCGGGCGGCTGTTGGGTGGCGGCGAAGACGAAGAAGAAGCGCCCGGCACAGCCGACACGCCTGGCGGACGTAGACCCGCCCCGGTTATCAACGCGGACGGTGACACGGTGCCGGCTTTGCGAGAGGACGAAGAACTGGACCCACTTCTGGACGATCTGGATGCCATCGGAGTGAACGATGAGTCCGCCGTGGTTCCCGGGTCGAACCTGTCCGCTGGGGCCAGGCGTCCGCGCGCACGTGAGGCTTCCGGCACATGGTCCTCAACGTTTAACTACTCCCTGCGCCGCAACCGGAACGACAATCTGCTTGCGAGCCAACTGTTGCAGGTTGGACTCCGCTTGCGGCCGACCGAGAAATGGAGCCTGACCTGGGGGACGTCGTATGACCTCGACGTGAAGAGCTTCACGGATCATCGCATTCGGCTCACGCGCGATATGCACCGTTGGAACGCGAATTTTGACTTTCTTCAGACTGCGACCGGTAACTGGACCTTCCGTTTTCAGGTTTCGCTCACCGACAATCAGGACCTGAAGTTCGATTACGATCAACGCAGCGCCGATATCCGAGACCGTTTTTAGTCTGAGGCTGCCTTCGACGGCCCGCGCCCTGCCCTCTCTAGAGGACGATTCGAACTAGGCAGAGGCTCACACCCCTTTATCTATAGGGTTCTACGTTTTGGTATCGGTTGTGCACTACCGTCGGGTGAACGATCGCCGAGATCCGAGAGACCCGGTGCGGAAACCCAGTTGAAACCCGATGGAAACCCTGCGGGTGAGGTAGATGAATCATGTGGAAACGATTCTTTGTGGTGACGGGGGTGGCTCTGCTACTGGGCGCCTGTGAAGACGAAGACACCGTGTTATTTCCGATCGATGACTTTCCGGCGGCACAGTGGAATGGTGAGGCATTCCACGTCGTTTCTAGTGATCGCGGAGGTGACGAGTTGTGCCGGAGGGGCCTGTGAGTATTCTGACACGAACATCGTCGAATCGTTCTCGTACGAGTACTTCGTTTCTGCGGTGGATCTGGATACGGGGGCAGAGACCGATTCTCAGTAGGTGATTCTGATCTCGATACCGTTGTTCTCTCCACCGCCCGTACCTGCAGGCCTGGATGTTGTGGCGCTAGACAACACCAACTACGTGCACTGGAGCGACAACGCGCGTTCAGCAGGCGATTTCGCGCACTACCGGGTGTATTTGATGACCGATGGGGGAGCGACGCTCCTCGGCGAGACCGATTCGGAGGGATTTCTGGATGAGCTGGCCGAAAACGGCGTCTCGTCCGCGTATGTCGTGTTTTCGGTGGACGTGTACGGGAATGAGAGCCTGGACAGCTTCGAGCACGTGGGCACCCCCAGGCCTGACTTCAGAGGCGAACTGCTTCGTGCCTTCGCGGATGATGCGGATGGCTCGGGGTTCCGTTTCGCCGAATCTGACGAGTCCGATCCGATTCTGGGGGGGACCTCTCCCGACCGGCATTTTCGTCTGGAGACCGACGCGTTTGGCTGGTGGCTGGTGCCAGGGCCCGAAGCGACTGTGTTTCGGAAAGGCTCGTATACCACCGACCTGAAATGCGGCGTCGCTGCGGACTCCCAGTGCCAGGATTGGACCACAGCGCCCACTTCGGGATATGTGGCTGACGACGTCTTTTTGGAGCCCGAGTTTTCGTACATGCTTCGAGTCGTCGGGGACGATGGTCAGATTCACTACGGGACCATTCGGGTCGCCCTTCTGGGGTCCGACCAGAGTGGATCGGAGATCATGATCATTGACTGGGCGTACCAGTTGCAGGCCGGCAATCCGCAGTTGGTTGGTCGCTGACCTCGTACTCTTCTTATCCGTTCGTGGGAACGCCCCCGGAGGCTTCGGCCGTCGGGGGCGTTGTCATTGGATCAGGTTCTATCCCCTTGTGTTCCCGGCAGTTGCAGGCAGATTAGTTCTTCCATTCCGATGCTTCGCTCCTTCAGCATCGCCGCGTCGTTACGATGAACGTACCGGCGGCGTGAAGACTCGACTTCGAGCGTGAGTACATGAGCGTAGAAGCCTTAAAAGAGCAGGCTAGGGGCCACGAGCAGAACGAGCAGTGGCAGAAGGCGCTGGACCTGTATATCAAGGCCATGGACCGGATGTCCGACGAGGACGCTCCGGACATCGGGCTGTACAACTGCGCCGGTGACCTTGCGACACGAACCGGCGCCTCCTCTCAGGCCGTAGAGTTTTACGACAGAGTGTTATCGCTGGGATATCAGCTTCGCGGACGTTACGGAGCGCCTGCGAGCCCTCTGGGACTGACCCAGGTGAGTTCCTGAGCGATGTTTATGTCGAACCCGGCCTTGCACTGATGGAAGCGGCTGCGAGCTCGTTGTTGACGGGAGCACCCCCAGGCCTTTCGGCCATGCAGTCCCTTGTGGATGATCGCCTCGAGTCCGTCCAGGATGAATTGAAGCGCATTATCGTGTCGGACTTCGACATGATCGAGGAGGTCAACGAGTACCTCCTTCTGATGAGGGGGAAGCTCTTCCGCCCTACGCTTCTGCTTCTCGCCAACCAAGTTGGCGGAAAACCGTCGGATGACGTGGTTACCTCGGGAGCGGTGGTCGAGTTGGTGCATCTTGCAACGCTCGTACACGACGACGCGGTGGACCACAGCGTCCTGCGGCGCGGGCTCCCGACGGTCAACGCTCTGTGGACTCATCAGATCGCCATCATCATGGGCGACTATCTGTACAGCCGATCGATCATGGAACTGACGCGCCTCGGCAAGCTCGAATCGTTGGCTGTACTCGCAAACGCAGCGAATGAAATGAGCATCGGCGAAATGCGCCAGCTGACCTCGTATGACGCGCTGCAGTTTTCTGAGGAGGACTACTATCGGCTGATCGCCGCGAAGACGGCGTCCCTCATGTCGGCGGCGTGTGAGATGGGTGCCATCGAGGGGAGGCAGGAGTATCGGCAGCCGTTGGCCCGGTTCGGACACAGCCTCGGAATGGCTTTTCAGATCGCAGACGACCTACTGGACTACACGGGCTCCGAAGCTGTGACCGGCAAGCCGTCTGGGCACGATCTGAGGGAGCGTAAGGTCACTCTGCCTCTGGTGGGGGCACTGGCGAACGTTACGGATGCCGAAATGGCCGCGATCAGGGAATTCTTCACGCTCGTTGAGGCTTCTGACGACGACATTCAGCGAGTTATCGACATCGTGGATGATCGAGGTGGACTGCAGTACGCCCGTAACCGGGCGGACCTGTACGCGGAGCGGGCCGAGCAGGAACTCGGCGGCGTCCCGGACGACCCGGCAGTCGAAGCTCTCCGGGATGCCGTGTCCTACGCGGTCGGTCGTGACCGCTGAGGTGACGCACATCTGGATGGGATCCTTAGGGAGGGGACGGTCGCATGCTAATTGATACGCACGGACGCAACATCAAGCGACTGGCGTGGACCCAAGCGCTCGGCCTGTTGCTGGGAGGGTTACTCACTCAGCTGTCCGAGCTGTCTCTACCTGAGAGCGCGGCAAAGTCGTTTCTGACCACGTCAGTTGAAGCGTCGATCGGGCCCCTTTCGATCGACTTGGTTGCTGTTGCGTTTGCTATCGGGCCCCTAACTTTGAGCTTGAACGTGCTCACGTTGGTTGGGATTTCGGTTGTGGCATTTATCGTTCGATCCTGGATCTGAGGAAGACTAGGGCGGACCTCTAACGGAGGTATATTATGGGACTCGGCGGACTCGGCATGTGGGAAATGATGCTCATCTTCTTGGTCGTCCTCCTCCTTTTTGGCGCCAAGAGACTGCCGGAAATCGGATCGTCTCTTGGGAAGGGTATTCGGGAGTTCAAGGGCTCGATTCGAGAGATCGAACGCGAAGTCCAGGCTCCACCAACGCCGAGGGAGTCAGTGACATCGTCGTCGTCAGACGACGCGGAGCAGGACCAGGAGCAGGACCAGGAGCCCAGGACCCTTACCACGTCGCCCGATGTGGATCGGACCGAAGGCCTGGACGCGCAGTAGCCTGTTAAGCGAAAGCGGCGGCCGGAGCCTTGAGGCTCCGGCCGCCGCTTTGTTGTGCCTGCTTTTGTTCTGCCCTAGAAGACGAGCGGAAGCTGCTGCTGCTGATCCGCCGGGTCGACGTTCAGGACTTCGTCACGCCGGTCGATGATCTGGGCCGCGGACCGTAGGCCCTGTAGCCAGTCCTGCAGGCGAGTCTGTTGTACACTGGCCACCATCTGAGTGCGTTGTGTCGCGCGCTCTTCTTCGAACGCTGATGTGTCCGCTGCCATGTAGTCTACTAATTCGAGAATGAAGACGTTGTTGTTGGCCTCCACCACGCTGCTGACCTGGCCTTGGTACAGGCCGAATCCAGCGCCGACCGCTGCGTTTAGTCGACCGAGACCGGGAACGAAGTCCATCCGTCCGTACGGTCCAGCGTCTTGGATCTCCAGACCACGGGCAGCCGCGGCGGCGTCGAGGTCCGTACCCGAGCGAACGTCGCCCACGACCTCGTGCCCTTCAGCCACCGCCATCTCGAGCTTCTGCCGATTCCGGACTTCTTGCTCGATCGAGGTCGTGGCGTCCTGAAGTGAGATGAATCCGGCGTCACGCGTCTCGACGAGCTCCAGCATGTAGAAGGCCTGCCTCGTCTCGAACACTGGACTCACATCACCAGGAAGGGCTTCTTCGAAAGCCCAGTCGGCACCCTCGCCGACTTGGCCCGCCCCGACCACAAAAGCGAAGTCCACGCTCAGTGTAGCGGCCTCACTCTGGAGCCCCAGCATGTCGACGGTTTCTTGCATGGTCCGCGATTCGCCCAGTCCCTCGAGGGAGTCGGCGAGGGTGAGAAGCTGTAGCTCGGACTCATCGGTCCGCTCGAACTGAACCAGGACGTGCCGGGCCTGGACGCTGTCGCCTGCTTTGTCCTGGATCTCGATGAGGTGATAGCCGAACGACGTCCGTACCGGTTCGGTGATGTCACCCTTGGCCGCCGCAAAGGCTGCCTCCGAGAACCCCGGCACCATCCGCTCCTCCGTGAACCACCCGAGTTCGCCGGATCCTGTGGAGAGGCGCGGCCTGGCCAAGATTTCGTCGAACGTGACCCCGTCGCGGACCTCCTGTCTGAGCTCCTCTGCCACCACGCCAGCGGCTACTGTATCGGCGGGGGTAGGGGCCTTCTCAAGCACGACCACAGACACCGACGCCTGTGCCGGGATTGCGAACTCGTCGCGGTTGCCGTCGTAGTAGTCCGCCACGTCTTGCGCCGTCACCGGAACATCGGCATCGGCGATTCGTTGCGACGGGTTGAGCGGGACGTACCGGACCGAGATACGCTCATTACGATCCTTGTAGTCCTGCCAGAGAGCCGCGTCACTGATGTAGACATCGGACGACACCTGTCGGAGCAGTTTGCCCCGGGGAATGATTTCCCGGTAATAACCCTCGAGCTGCATCAGGACCTGGTCGTCGATCGTTGGCGACGAGATGTAGTCCTGGTACTTCTGGATGTCGAAGACTCCTTCGGTCTGGAAGGCCGGGCTGGTCCGGAGCTCAGCGGGCGGACTGAATCGCGCTGCACTGAGAATCTCGTCGTCCGTAACCTCGATGCCGCGGCGCTGCAGTTCCTGTCGGATGAGCACCTGGTTGACCACCTCGTCCCAGGCCGTGTCCTCAATGTCGCTGATCTGCTGGCTGGTGACCGCGTCCTCCTGCGCGTCCTGGACCTGATCCATGAGCCGGCCGTAAGTGAAGTTGTACTCCTCGTAGCTGACGGACACACCGTTCACGCTTCCGATCTCGCCCACGGATAGCCCACTTCTCCCCGTGATATCCATGCCCCACTGGAACACCATGAGACCCACGAAGGCGAATGCTGTGATCAGCATGATCCACTTCGTGTTCTCCCTCATCTGGCGCATCATAACCCGGCAACTCCTCGGCGCGGTGCGGCGGTCAACAAAACTCGTGCCTTTTATACGCAAAAGGCCTCAAAAAGTAACGGCACCCCCGAGGCCCCTCAACTCCTTCGTTGACACGTTTTTGGCCAAATCAGTATCTTCCCTCGTTCACACGTCCGCCGGTTCCGTCCCTTTTCTTACCGATTCTCCGTGGAGTAGGCTTTGCCCGAAGCGCTCAATCAGCAGATCGATCGACTCCAGGAGATCGTGAACAGTGACAGAGATCCCGAGGGGCGGGCCTTCGTGCCCTTGGCCGATGCTTACCGCAGGGCTGGAGATCTGGGCCGCGCGCTCGAGGTGGTCAGTGAGGGACTGGGCGCCCATCCCGACTCAGCGTCGGCGCACGTGGTGTCCGGATGGCTGCGCCGTGATCTCGGAGATGATGACGGTGCGATGCGGTCCTTTGAGCGAGTGCTCGAGCTAGACGACGAGAACGGGATGGCGTTGCGCGCTCTGGCCGAACTAGTGGAGCCCGCACGCGGCTTGGCATTTGCCGAACGGATGGTCGAGCTCGACCCCGATGATTCGGATGCGATGGCGGTGCTCGAAGGTGTGCGCTCTGCCCTCGAGGTGTCTGCGGAGGCTGATGAGGCCGACGAGGCCGACGAGACCGTCGTGTTGGATGGGCCCACGGTTCCGATCGCCGATCTCGCACTGGCCGTTGAACCCGAAGCCGAGCCCGAGGTCGAGGACGCCGGCATGGAGGCCGCCGTTGAGGTGGCCGCCGAAGCGCCGCCCGAGATCGCCGAGCCCGCGGACGAACCTTCGGACCAGGCTGAAGCTGAGATCTACACGCGGACGTTGGCCGAGCTCTACGCCAAGCAGGGTGCGACGGACAAGGCGGTCGAGGTGTACCGGAATCTGCTCGTAGACGATCCGGACAACGGGATGTTCCTTCACCGTATCGCCGAGTTGACCCGCGGTGTCGCGCCGGCACCGGTTGTTGAAGAGGCACCGGTTGTTGAGGAGACCGACGATCGCCCGGTAGTGCCGATTGAGTCACTGGCGCCCGATGTGGATATGGTGGACCAAGATGACCGTCCCGTGGTGCCGATCGAATCACTGGCGCCCGACCCAGAGGCGCAGATCGTCGCTGTGGAAGACCTAGCACCGGACGGCGACCTTTGAGACGGACGCGACTGTCGATGCGGCGAAGGCTATGCAGGACGACCGGCCGGTCGTGCCTGTCGAGTCTCTTGCGCCTGACGCGTCCAGTGAGGGCCCCGACGAGGATCCGTTCCCATGGATGAACAAGCTTTGAGGGCGGAGACGCCGCGTATCGCTGTGGTACACGGACCCAACCTGCGCCTCCTCGGGAGAAGAGAGCCCGAGGTTTACGGCACCGATACCCTCGACGATATCAACGGCTCGGTCGCGTCTCTTGCGGCAGAGTTGTCCGTCGAGGTAGAGACGTTCCAGTCCAACTCCGAGGGTGAGATTCTCGACTTTCTCGAGGATGCTAGCGGTCGGGTCGACGGATTTCTCATCAATGCGGGTGGATTGACCCATACCAGTGTGGCGCTCCGGGATGGCCTCGTCGGCAGCGGGAGGCCTTTTGTGGAGGTCCACCTTTCCAATACCGCCGGTAGGGAGAGATTTCGGCGACACTCGTTCCTTGCGCCTGTGGCGGCTGGGGTGGTTCTTGGTTTCGGATCCCAGAGCTATCTTCTAGCGCTCAGGGGCCTGGTGGCCCACATCGCCGGACGCTAGCGCCGGCTGATCTCCATCGACTACAAGGCGACATGGCTTCCACTGCTGACTTTCGTAACGGCCTGGTTCTGGACATCGACGGCCAGCTCTGGACCATCATCTACTTCCAGCACGTCAAACCCGGTAAGGGAGGGGCGTTTGTCCGGACCAAGCTGAAGAGCGTTCTGGCTGGGAATGTGGTGGACAAGACCTATAGGTCCGGAGAGAAGGTGACCGACGTCCGCCTGGAGCGTCGTCCTGTCACCTACAGCTATACCGACGGCCAGCTATACCACTTCATGGATCAACAGACCTTCGAGATGACTCCGATCTCCGGCGACCTTCTGGGAGAAGAGCAACTCAGGTACTTGAAGGAAAACATGGAGTGTGAGGGCCTCGTGCACGACGGCAACGTCATCTCTGTGGAGCTCCCTCAGTTCGTTGAACTGGCCGTGACGCAGACGGATCCGGGAGTCCGCGGAGACACGGCCCAAGGCGGCACCAAGCCCGCGACCCTCGAGAGTGGCGCGGTCGTTCAGGTGCCCCTCTTCATCGAGGAGGGGGACGTGCTCAAGGTCGACCGCCGCGAGGACAAGTATCTGACACGGGTCACTTCATGATTGATCTGGATTTTCTCCAAAGCCTGATTCAGGCTATCGACTTGAGCGGACTGGACTCCTTGGAGCTCGAGCGGGGCGGCACTCGTATCAAGCTGTCCAAGACGCCGCCAACGGCTGGTGCTCTTGCAGTGGCCCCGGTACCTGCGGCCCAAGCTGCTCCCGCTGCGCCGTCCGTTGCGGCTCCGCCGGCGGCCGGAGTCGAGACTGCCTCCGACGCTGCGGCTCCACCGTCCGATCTAATCGAGATCAAGTCGCCGATGGTGGGCACCTTCTACCTCGCCCCGGCTCCCGATGCGCCGCCCTATGCGGAAGTCGGCACTCGGGTTAGCCCCGGCGACACCCTGTGCATCATCGAGGCGATGAAGCTCATGAACGAGCTGGAGTCCGAGGTGTCGGGAGTGATCCAGGAGGTCTGCGTCGACAATTCGGACCCGGTTGAGTTTGGACAGGTCCTGTACCGGTTATCTCCTTCCTAAAGGGGTGGACTCCTCATATCGGCACAGGGCGGTGTCGGGCCTGCGCTCGGCTCCCTGCGATGTGGCCGTTGCTACGTCTCAGCCTCCTCGCTTGCCTTCCTACCTCTGCACTCGATCTGAGAAGTCCTAGGACAATGTGGGTTTGACGGGGGTGAGCTGAGTGTTCAAGAAGGTTCTGATTGCCAACCGCGGGGAAATCGCTCTTCGCATTATCCGAGCTTGTCACGAGCTCGGGGTGAAGACCGTCGCCGTATACTCGGAGGCGGACCGCGAGTCTTTGCACGTCCGTTTCGCAGACGAGGATGTCTGCATCGGCCCGGCTCCGGCGGCGCAGAGCTACCTCAATGTGCCTCAGATCATCGCGGCGGCTGAGGTGACCGGAGCCGAGGCGATTCACCCGGGATACGGATTCCTGGCGGAGAACGCCGAGTTCAGCGAGATCTGCTCTCGCTCAGACATCGTCTTCATCGGGCCCACGCCTGATCAGATTCGATCGATGGGAGACAAGGCAACCGCTCGACGCACAATGACCGAGCTTGGGGTACCTACGGTGCCCGGCTCTGACGGGGTGGTGTCCGATCCCGAGGAGGCGGCCCGGATTGCCGCTGAGATCGGGTACCCGGTAATGGTCAAAGCGTCCGCCGGTGGCGGAGGGAGGGGGATGCGAGTCGTCCCGGATGCGGAGAACTTTCACCGACTGCTTCAGGCCGCTCAGACTGAAGCAAAGGCGGGTTTCGGTAACGATGAAGTCTATTTGGAAAAATGCATCATCGAGCCCCGACACATCGAGTTTCAGGTCTTTGGTGATCGGCATGGACGCGTCATGCATCTCGGTGAGCGAGACTGCTCCATACAGCGTCGGCATCAGAAGCTCATCGAAGAGGCACCCTCACCGGCTCTCACACCTGAACTGAGAGAACGGATGGGGCGGGACGCTGTGTTGGCGGCCAAGGGTATCGACTATGTGGGCGCCGGGACCGTGGAGTTCCTGCTCGACGCCGACGGGTCCTACTACTTCATCGAGATGAACACGCGCATCCAGGTAGAACACCCGGTCACGGAAGTCACGACGGGCCTGGATCTCGTGAAGGAACAGGTTCGGGTGGCCGCGGGCGAGCCGTTGTCATTTCCTGAGGGCATTGAACATCGTGGCCATGCGATAGAGTTCCGGGTCAACGCCGAGGACGCCGAACGCAATTTTGCCCCATCTCCAGGGCAGATCGTCACCTTCCATCCCCCGGGCGGCCCCGGCGTGCGGCTCGACACGCACCTGTATAGCGGATATCACGTGCCCCCCTATTACGATTCGCTTCTGGCCAAGCTCATCGTGCGCGGAAACACTCGCGAGGAGGCGATCGTCAGGGCGCAGCATGTGCTTGAGTCCTTCGTAATCGAGGGGGTCACGACGACGATCCCGTTCCTCTCCGAGATTACTCGCGACGACCAGTTCGTCCGCGGTGAGGTGGACACGGGGTTCGTCGACCGCTTTCTCGCCGAGAAGGCAGGTGAGGGATGAGGGTCGGCGTATTCTTTCAGGCCGGAGAGCCAGCGGTAATGGATATGGTAGACCGTACCGTTGCGGTGATCGACGTACTTCGGGCCACGAGCACCATGGTAGAGGCCTTGGTCAACGGAGCCCAAGGAGTCTATCCGGCCGCGTCCACGGAAGAGGCCATCAGGCTTGCGTCTTCCCTCGGTCCGGAGGACACGCTGCTTTGTGGAGATTCCAAGGGCTTGATGATCGAGGGGTTCGATCTTGGAAATTCACCGGGGGAGTTTACCCTCGATCGCGTCGCGAACAAGCGACTGATTATGAGCACGACCAACGGCACGAGAGCCTTCCTCATGGCAGAGGATGCCGATCGAGTTTTGGCGTGTTCATTCCTGAACGTGGGTGCCGTCGCCTCTGCGATGGGCGAGGCCGAGGAGTTGGTCATCGTCTGCGCCGGGAGGGAGGGTCGTTTTGCTGCTGATGACGCGGTTTGTGCCGGTACTCTCCTGATGCGACTTCAGGAGAGCCACGACGGCGAGATCAAGCTCAACGACGCCGCTCAGGCTGCGTTGGAGCTCGCAAACAAGTTCCGGGTCGGGGCCGAGTTCCTAGCGATGACGGACGGGGGCAGAAGCCTCGTGGACATCGGGTTCCGAGAGGACCTCGACCACTGCGCGTGGGTGGACCGCTACGACGTGGTGCCAGAGATGGTGGATCGAGTGATTCAATTACGCTGTCTCGGTGAGGCAGACCAGCCGGTGAGCCACTGATGCTTTCACGCGAGCAGCAGAGGGACATGATGGCGGCAGGCCTTTTGGCACTGGCGCTCTTTTTCGTTGCGGCTCTGATGCCCGTGTCGATTTTCGGTCCGCGCGGTGCGGCCTGGTTTCCCTCGGGCAACATGATGGGCCTGGTGGGCGGCACGACCCAAAGGGGCCTCACCGGTTTGCTCGGCGGCTCGGCTTTTTTCGTACCTATTCTGCTGCTGGTTTCGGGCCTCAGGGCTTGCGACTGGCTCTCGCCAGGCTGGACGGTTCGGCTTTCGGTCTTGTCCTTGGGGCTCATGCTCATCCTTCCCGTGGGACTCCAAGTGATGGCGCAGGGGCCCGAAATGGCGGGCGCTTGGGGTGGGCTGGTGGGACCGCCTCTTAACACGGCCCTTGGGTTCTTGGGGGCGGTGCTATTCCTGTCGTTGCTCCTGGTGGTGTTGTCCGTGGGAACGCTCGGGTGGAATCCACTACGCTCGCTCGCGTATGGGATGGCTCAGGGAAGCGGAGTCATGGCCCGCGGTGCGTCGAGGCTCGTGGGTTGGGGTGAGCGTATGAGGGCCCGATGGGACGAACGGGCCCGTTCTCTCTTGGAGCAGACTCCGCCGATGGAGCTACTCGAGGGCGAGGCGTCGGACGAAGACGACGTCGAGGACGATCCAGCAGACGAGGCGGAGGACGAGCCTTCGGGTGGAGAGAGACAAGAAGAGGCGGAGGATCCGGCGGAAGACGAGGTCCAGGAGTCCGAGGACGACGATCTCGAGGCTGATGCTGATGCTGTGCCAGACCCCGATGCCGTAGAGGTCCCGCCGGACGAGCCCTACCTCGAACCGGTGGACGAACTCGAAGCGCTCCTGCCCGATCCCCTCCCGAAAGAAGACCTAGGAGAGACGGGTCTCCCGCCTGTGGAGTTCATGACCACCACCGACGACGAGGACCGGGGGGACATGGAGCGCGAGTTGGACGCGTTGGGCGAGGTCCTGGTCGAGAAGCTTCGGACGTTCAACGTCGAGAGCGAGATCGGTGGCCGAACCACGGGCCCGGTTGTCACACAATACGAGGTGATCCCTGCTCCAGGGGTTAAGGTCAACAAGATCGCCAACCTCGACGCAGACCTGGCGTTGGCAATGAAGGCTAAGAGCATCCGAATCGTGGCGCCGATCCCCGGCAAGGGAGCCGTGGGAGTCGAGATTCCGAATCCGGAACCAGAGATCGTTCGCCTCCGAGAGATACTGGACTCGAACGCCTACAAGAAGAGCAGCGCAGCGCTTCCATTAGCTCTGGGTAAGGACCTGAACGGCAAGCCATATGTGGCCGATCTTCGGAAGATGCCGCACATCCTGATCGCCGGCGCCACCGGATCCGGGAAGTCGATCTGCATCAATACGATCATTACGAGCCTGGTCTACCGGCACACCCCCGAGACGCTCCGGCTTCTCATGGTGGACCCCAAGATGGTTGAGTTGTCCACGTATAAGATGCTTCCCCACCTGCGGCACAGCGTCGTGACAGATCCGCGTGACGCGGCGGGGCTTCTCAAGTGGGCGGTCCTCGAGATGGAGCGCCGCTACACGCTCCTGAGCAACAACGGCGTGCGATCCATCGACGAGTTCAATGAGCGGGTGCGCGATGGGGTTGTACTCCGACGCTTTGAGCCGATAGGCCCCGAGGAGGACCCGGACCGGTGGATCTACCAAGAAGGCATCCTCCCCTACGTGGTCGTGGTAGTAGACGAGCTGGCCGACCTCATGATGACCGTGCAGAGTGAGGTCGAGAAGCCACTGACCAGCTTGGCACAAAAGGCCCGAGCGATCGGCATCCACCTGATCGTGGCGACCCAGCGACCCAGCGTGAACGTCATTACTGGATTGATCAAGGCGAATTTCCCGTCGCGGATCGCCTTTCGAGTCGCGTCGAAGACGGACTCCCGGACGATCCTGGACCAAAACGGGGCGGACGCCTTGTTGGGCAACGGCGATATGCTCTTCCTCCCGCCGGGATCCAGCGAGCCGGTTCGAATTCAGGGTGCATACATCTCCACCGCTGAGACGGATCGCATGATGGGCTGGTACAAAGAGCGGATGGAAGCGCGCGAGCAAGCACACGAAGACGCGGGGGCCCAGGGTGAGGCCGATATTCTAGAACAGATTCGGAGTCACGAGCAGGAGGAAGCGGGCGCCCCGTCTGACGGCCCCTCCGACTGGGACGACCTATTTCGGGCGGCGGCCGAGGTTTGCATCCAACACGAACAGGGCTCCACGTCGTTACTCCAACGTCGCCTGAAGATCGGCTACGGCAGGGCCGCGCGGATCGTGGATCAACTCCACGAGGCCGGAATCCTCGGCCCGTCGGAGGGCTCGAAGGCTCGGGACGTGCTGGTGGGGATGGACGCGCTGGACCTTATCTGCTCGAGCGAAAGCATCTAGCATAGGAACGGCTCTGATACCGAACGGGTATGGACCGCTCATGATGCCTCGAATCAGCCCAAGTCTTGGACGTCCGAATCGGTGGAGGGCGGGCCTTGTCCGGACTCTCCCGCTCGGACTGCTTTGTGCCTTATGTGGCGCATTGCCCTCACACCTTCCTGCGCAGGACGAGCGAGCGTACGAGGTGCTCGAGGCTGCCTCGGAGCGATACTGGGGGCTCGAAACGCTTTGTGCTCGGTTCCACCAGGAAATCGAGGTTACCCTGCTTCGACAGACTCGGGTGGGCGACGGCACGCTGTGCCAGCGGCAACCTGCTGAGTTTTCCATGCGATTCAGTGATCCGGAAGGGGACTTGGTGGTCGTGGATGGCGACTTCCTGTGGACCTTCTATCCGAGTATTGACGGGGCCCAGGTCATTCGGTTCGCAGCCGCCGGGGCCGAGGGGCGCTTCAACTTCTATAAGAACCTGTTGGAGGACCCGCGCGGGCGCTTCGATGCCACGTACGATGGCGTGGACCTGGCCGCTCGGCCGTCCCACAAGCTTAGCGTGACCCCGAAGGGCGCCGAGGCGTTTCGTTCCGCCGTTGTATGGATCGACGTCGAGAGCCACCTGATTACCGGGGTCGATGTGCACGATACCAACGAATCCATTAGGCGCGTGCGCCTGACCAACCTGAGGGTGAACGTCGAGGTGTCGGACAGCGAGTTCCGTTTCGTGCCCCCGCCCGGGGCCCGGATACTGAGCCGATGAAAACCAGGAACCTGCCGGTCTTCCCCTTGGCTCCCGACCCGGTCCGCAGCGACGTGGCCCCGGATGTCGAAGCGGTACGCCTCGATATCGATCCGGTTGGACCGGCGGGCGGTCCTCGCATCGGCCTGGTCACACTCGGGTGTGACAAGAATACGGTCGACTCGGAGAAAATGATGGCGGCTCTGTTAGGACACGGAGCCCGGGTCTCGTCAGACGTAGACGGCTCGGACGTGGTGGTAGTGAATACTTGCGGCTTCATAGAGGCGGCGAAGGAGCAGTCGATCGAGACGCTGCTCGAGGCTTGCCAGTTGAAGGGCGAAGGCGAGGGTAGTGTGCAGGCCGTTGTGGCGGTCGGGTGCATGGTGCAGCGCTACAAGGAGCAACTCGAAGCCGAAATACCAGAGGTCGACCTCTTCCTCGGGCTCACGGAAATGGCTTCGCTGGTCCCTGAACTACGGGAGCGTGGCCTCCTGCCTGAGGAGTCCGACGCGATCCCCAATATGGAGCGGCCTCTCCGAATACTCTCGACTGAAACGCCCCACACATCGTTCTTGAAGATCAGCGAAGGGTGTGACCATACGTGTGCGTTCTGCGCTATTCCCAGCTTCAGGGGGCTGCACCGCTCTGCTCCGCTGGAAGATCTGGTAGCGGAGGCACAAGCCTTGAGTCGCCAAGGCGTGAAGGAGCTGAACATCATCTCGCAGGACACGACTTGGTACGGACGTGACCTGTGGCGGAAGGACCGTTCTTCTCCTCTTCTGCCGGGTCTGCTTCGAGCGTTGGTCAGCGACACCGATGTGCCGTGGTATCGCCTCTTCTACATGTATCCGTCGGGTATCACCGCCGAGCTCGTAGAGCTCATGGCGACCGAGAAGGCCATCGTCCCCTACCTGGACATGCCGCTACAGCACGGGAGCGATCGGATTCTCGAGGCCATGAGGAGGCCTGAGCGGCAGAGTGTCATCCGCGAGCGCGTGGCTTGGCTGCGAGACGGTATACCCGACCTTACGCTTCGGACTACGGTGATTGTCGGGTTCCCCGGGGAGACCGATGACGATTTTCGGGAGATGCTCGACCTGCTCGAGGAAGTCCGCTTCGATCGTGTCGGGGCATTCACCTACTCGGTAGAAGACGGCACACCCGCCGCTGACATGCCCGACCAGATACCTCAGTCCCTGATGCGGGAGCGGCTCGAGGAGGTGATGGATCTGCAGCGCATGATATCGGCCGACCGCAACCTGGAGCTCATCGGTCAGCGGACCGTGGCTTTGGTCGATGATCTCGTGAGTGACCCCGGGCCGCTGGGCGAGGCTGCGGAGGGTCGACCCGTAGGGGTGGCGCGCACCGTTGGGCAGGCGATCGACGTAGACGGTGTAACACACTTGTATCCGGATGATCGCATAATTCCCGGCGAGTTCGTGACTGTCGAGATCGTGGACGCAGCCGAGTACGATCTGGTCGGGCGGGTGGTGGCGTCGTGACCCAGGACGCCAAGGCACTTTGGCGGCGGGCACAAGATTCCATCCCAGGGGGGGTCAACTCTCCCGTCCGATCCTTCCGTTCTGTGGGCAGCACACCGTTTTTCGTCGAGCGAGGCGAGGGACCCTACCTGTATGACACGTCAGGGAATCGGTATACGGACTATGTCCTGAGCTGGGGGCCGCTGATCTTGGGACACGCGCACCCGGTCGTATTGGACGCCGTGGCCGCGCAGTTGCATCGGGGCACCTCGTACGGGGCTCCGACCGTGGCCGAGGTTGAATTGGCCGAGCGTATTGTGCGACTGGTGCCGAGCGTTGACATGGTGCGGCTCGTAAACAGCGGCACCGAAGCGACCATGAGTGCCCTACGCCTCGCGAGAGCGGTGACCGGCAGGGACGTGGTGCTCAAGTTTTCTGGATGTTATCACGGCCACGCTGACGCTTTTCTGGTTGCGGCGGGAAGTGGAGTCGCAACCCTTGGCCTTCCGAATTCGCCTGGTGTGCCGGAGGCCGTGGCCGCGCAGACGGTCGTGTTGCCGTTCAACGACCTGGCTGCGGTAGAGGCTCTGTTCGCCGCCCGTGGGGACGAGATCTCGAGTGTGTTCGTAGAGCCGGTGGTCGGGAACGCCGGGCTGATTCCCCCCGTTGAAGGCTTTCTCGAGGGGCTACACGCGATCACGGCCAAGCACGGGGCGCTTCTCGTCTTCGATGAAGTCATGACCGGCTTCCGGGTTGCTATGGGTGGCGCTCAGGAACGCTACGGGGTACAGCCGGATCTCACGACGCTCGGCAAGGTCATCGGGGGTGGGCTTCCGGTGGGGGCTTTTGGCGGCCGCAGGGACCTGATGGAACAGGTAGCCCCCGCGGGCCCCGTCTATCAGGCGGGCACCCTGTCGGGCAATCCGTTGGCCACGTCAGCCGGAGAAGCGCAGCTCGGCTACCTGGAGTCCCACGACCCGTTCTCAGACCTGGAGGCCACCGCGACGAGGCTTGTGCAGGGGATTGTGGCTGCTCTGGAAGCCGCGGGGATCGCGGCTACGGGGCGTTCTGTCGGGTCGATGTGGGGCGTCTTCTTTCGGGACGCTCCTGTCACGTCCTTCGAGGACGCTCAAACTGCGGATGCGGAAACGTTTGCGCGGTTTCACAAGGCGTGCCTCGATCGAGGTGTGTTTCTTGCACCGTCTCCGTTCGAGGCCGGATTCGTTTCCACTGCCCACACTGCAGACGTGATTGAGGAGACTCTCGAGGCGGTTCGCGGGGCGGCGTTGGAGGTCGGCTGATCGCGAGTTTCGAGCTCGCAATTATATGGAGGTAAGGTCCGGATGAGGACAGCAACGATGTGGAAGGCGGCGTTGGTAGCAGCGGTGATCTTCGCGCCCGGAGGCGCGAAGGGTCAGGAGTTGGCGGACTACGACTATGCAAACCTCTCTTTCCGGGGAGTCATGTTCGAGGGCGGGTATATCTTCGCCAACAACGTGGAGGACACCGAAACCTTTGGGCTTCGCTTCGACCTCGGATTTCTCGGACCAGGCTTTCGGATCGTCCCCGGTGTGTCCTATTGGACTTCACAGATGGCGGAGGACGAGGTGCTGGATTTTGAGACCCGCCTAGGGGCCTTGAGCACGGCACAGGGCGGCACACCTCCCGCGGGCGGATTCGACCTCGGCGTCATCGATCGTGACGACGTGGTCTTCAGTCTCGACGGGCATTACATGTGGTCCGTGCCCCTCAATCTTTTTCTGTGGACAGGGGTCGGCGCCTCCGCTCACATCCTGAACGGCTCCGGGCCGGGGGTCGACGGCACGTTCGTGGAGGATCTTCTGGATTCTGTCTCGGCGGGGTTCAACATCCACGGCGGCATCGAGTCACCGCTCACACCGCGCTTTCGCGCATATGGTGGCGGGAAGCTAGAGGTCCTCGGTGATCTTCGATATGTCGAGCTTCGGTTCGGTCTGAGCTATATCTGGGGAGACCTGGTGTCCGGGGAGGGGGCCTAGTGTCTAGTAGTGACCCCCTTCGGGTCGGCGTTCTGGGCGTAGGGGCGATCAGCCAGATCGTTCACCTTCCCATACTGACCGAGCGCGACGATGCCAAGGTCGTGGCCGTGGCGGACGCCGACATCCTGAAAGCGGAGACCCTCGCCACGCGCTTTGAGGTTCCCAGGATCCTCTCGGACCAGGAGCTGGTCCGCGATGAAGATGTGGACGCCGTGGTGATCTGCGCGCCGAATCACCTCCACGACTCTCTGGCCGTTGCGGCTCTCGAGGCCGGCAAGCACGTATTCGTCGAACGGCCGTTGGCGCTCACTCCGGAAGGGGTGCAACGGATCATCGATGCGGCCTCCGCGGCCGGCCGGTGCCTCACCGTCGGTATGAATCATCGCTTTCGTCCAGACGCGGGGGCGTTGGCGTCCTTTGTGGCCGGTGGTGAGTTGGGTGATATCTATGCCGTGCGGGCGAGTTCTCTGACCCGCAAAACGCCCTCGGTGCGCTCGATGTGGCGTCAGAGTGCAGAGCTGGGTGGTGGCGCGCTGATGGACCTCGGGGTCCAGATCCTGGACCTTGCTCTCTGGTTGGTTGGGTATCCCCGCATCACTAGGGTCTCGGCCGTGCTGGAGAGGGGTCACGACTTGGCGGACGATTCGGTGGAAGACGCCGCGAGTCTGTTCGCGGTGGCCGAGAGTGGCACCGCCTTCAGCGTTGAGGTGAGTTGGAGCCTGTTTGCCGATGCGGATTCCCACTACGCCCGAGTCATGGGCACGGATGGGTCCGGTTCGCTGCCTCCCCTGGAAATTCAGAAGCAGTTGGGTGGTCGCCCGATGGACGTGACCCCTCGGCAGCCTAAGCCCAGAGGGGGCGAGAATCTGTTCACCAACGCCTACCGACGACAACTGGACCAATTCGTCCGGGCCGCGGCCGGAGAGTGCGACATTCCGCTTCCCACCGAACAGGTCCATTTGATGGAGATCATGCAGGCCGCCTACCGATCAGCGGAGCTGGGGCAGGAGGTAGAGCTTGGTGAAGGCTGACGGGCCCTTGGTCCACGCTTCGAGTCCTTCCTTGGCCGGGAGTCCCTCGGCCGGCCGGGCGAGCACCCCGGTTCTCATGAGCCTGGCGTTGGTGATTCTGGCCGGATGGGCAGCGGCCCCCGTGGCCGCTCAGGTCGTTCCGCAGCCCGAAGGAGAGCCCGCCGCTGCCGTCCCTGGCGCGCACCTGGAAGTGTTCCTCATGACCATGGGCCCTGGCGACATCTTTTGGGAACGCTTCAGCCATAATGCCTTGGTCATCCGCGACGACTTGGCCGGGACCGAGATCGCCTACAACTGGGGCATGTTCGACTTCAACGAAGCCGACTTCATCGGGCGCTTGGCTCGGGGTCGCATGCGCTATTGGATGGCCGGGTACCCCTCCGGCGCTGTGGCCGAGGTCTATCGTCGCGCGAACCGTAGCGTGACGGTGCAGCGCGTTTATTTGACGCCTGCCGAGCGCCTCGAACTACAGGCCCATATCCGTGAGATCGACACGGAAGCCAACCGTTACTACCGATACGACTACTACCGGGACAACTGCTCCACACGTGTCCGCGACGTTTTGGACCGGGTGTTGGGCGGCCAGATACGTGCCGCGACGGACGGCCTCCCGACGGAGGCCACGTACCGGTGGCACACCGCTCGGCTTCTGGAACCGGTGCTGGCGGCTTATGCGGGTATCCAGTTCGTGGTCGGAAACCGTGGGGACCAGCCTATCTCGGTATGGGACGAAATGTTTCTGCCCATCCCCCTTCAGCAACATCTCGGAGAGGTGCTGATCGATACTCCCGATGGGGGCAGGGCACCGCTTCTCGGGCCGGCGGTGCAGGTCGTGGATGCGCAGCGGGAGGCGATCCCCGGCGCTGCTCCCAATATGCTCGTGGGATTCCTCGTCGTGGGGTGCCTGATCGGGCTGTCCTTTGGCGTTGCCGGACGATACGCGGCCCGTGGTGGGCGGTGGGCGGTCTGGCTGTTGGCGTTGGCCGGCGGCGGGTGGAGCCTGGTCATCGGCCTCTTGGGCTCGGCGTTGCTGGCCTCCTGGGTGTTTACGGATCACTACTTCTGGGGTCTGAACGAAAACGTGTTCCAGGCCAGTCCGGTGTCACTCGCGTTGGCCGGGCTGCTGATGTTGGCGGCGGCCGGTCGCGGGGGTATGTGGATCGGCCGTACAGCCAGGGCCGTTGCCGCGTTGGCCGCGGTCGGGCTCGCACTTCAAATCCTGCCCGGCTTCGATCAAGTCAACGGAGAGATCCTAGCGCTGACCGTGCCTGCCCACTTCGGGCTCGCCTGGGGCGTGCTTGAGGCCTGGCCTTCGGTCGAGGGGTGATTCCCAAAGCCGGGGACCGGTTGGTGCCTGCCCTCTCCGCAACAGTCCTTGCGAGCGCGTTTCCGCCCTTCCATCTGCTGATCCCGTCGTTCGTAGGCCTCGTTCCGCTCGCGGTCTGGATCATGGATCGCGACCAGGCGGTCGGTGCGGACGGGTCGGCGGGCGCCCCCGATGCCTTCCGAGGTGGTCTTTGGTTCGGCCTCTTGTACTTCGGGATTCTTTTTCACTGGATTGCCCTGTCGCTCATTTCCTTTACATGGTGGGCGATCCCTTCCTACGTCGCGGTGGTAGCGGCTCTGGCGCTCTGCTCCGGGGGGTTTGGCTGGGCACTCCACCGGATGGTGCGCCGAGGCCATGTACCGCTGTGGCTCGCCCTCCCACTGGCTTGGACTGCCCTTGAGTGGGTGCGAGCACACGCGCCGGGGGGCGTGGCGCTTCCATGGCTGGGACTCGGCACCTCCTTGACCGGATACCCGGAATTGGTTGGTGCGGCCGAGCTGGTGGGGGCCCGTGGGATCACCTTCTGGCTAGCCCTCCTGAACGGCTTGTTGGCCGAAGCGGTTGTCGCCGCCCGCAGCCCGCAGAGGCAGCGCCGGGCGGCCGGATGGACTGTAGCGTTTGCGGTTGTGCTCGCTGTGCCGGCGGGGTGGGGGTACCAACGGGCGGCTGATCTGCCCGTCCGTGAGATCGGGCGAGTCGTCGTCGTGCAGCCCAACATCGCGCAGCCCGTCAGGCTCGATGCCTCCCGCACCATCGACAGCACACTCGCCGCTTTGTCGAGCCTGGCTCTCGCGTCAGACTCAGCCCAGGCGGCCTCAGAGGGCGATGCGCCCGACCTCGTTGTCTGGCCAGAGGCTACGATACTAGGGCCCGTGGAGACGGATGCGGCCCTGCGGCGCC